>Ga0351941_1002_pt1 | contig 164651 bp, 148 predicted proteins | sample TotcelHT113001N9_FD_206853 | JGI IMG/M metagenome (GOLD analysis project Ga0351941, IMG submission 206853) | Enriched cells from coal bed in the Powder River Basin, Montana, United States - Total cells T11 rep2 HSBNCT.T11.300.1.N9 ...
AGACCTGCAGGACGAATCCACCGAAGAATTGGAACGGAACATACGGGACATCGAAACTATCAACGTGGAAGTGCGCGCCAACCTGGACAAAGACAAAGCAGAAGAGGACGCCAAGGTTTATGAGGAGCAGTATAATGCGCTCACAAAAGACATTGAGGATGTACGCCAGGCGAAGATCGATCTGCTTAAGGGCGCAAATCTGCCCCTTCCCGGGCTTTCGGTAGAGGATGGGGAACTGATTTATAACGGGTACGCATGGGACAACATGTCCGGATCCGATCAACTGAAGGTATCTACCGCGATTATCCGGAAACTGAATCCGGAATGCGGTTTTGTCCTGCTGGATAAGCTGGAGCAGATGGACATCGACACCATGCGCGAATTCGGCACTTGGCTTGAGGCGGAAGGCCTACAGGTGATCGCCACCAGGGTAAGTACCGGAGACGAGTGCTCGATTATCATTGAAGACGGTTATGCTACCGGAACGGCGCACACTGAAGAGCTCATTACAGAACAAGAACCGAAATGGAAGGCGGGTGCATTTTAATGGACATTATTCGCGGAAGAATTGACGGTGCGCAAAAAGTTGTAATATGCGGGCCGGAGGGGATAGGAAAATCTACTTTTGCGTCCAAGTTTCCGGACGCGTTGTTTGACGACGTGGAAGGCAGCACGAAACATATGGACGTTGCGCGCCTTCCGAAGCCCAGCAGCTGGACAATGCTTTTAGAACACATCAGATATTTAAAAGCAAATCCGATCTGCGGAACCTATGTGATAGATACGGCGGACTGGGCAGAAATGCTTTGCATTGAACACATCTGCTCGAAAGCCCAGGTTGCCGGTCTGGAAGGGTTTGGGTACGGCAAAGGCTATATGTACTTATTTGAGGAATTCGGGCGCTTCCTGAACCTGCTGGAGGATCTTATTGATATCGGGATCAACATCGTTGTTACTGCCCATATGAAAATGAGAAAGTTCGAACAACCTGACGAAATGGGCGCGTATGACCGGTGGGAGCTGAAGCTTCAAAAGACCACCGCTCCCCTGCTCAAAGAATGGGCCGATATGGTCCTGTTTGCCAATTATAAGACCCTTGTGATCAATGTGGACGGCCAGGGTGCACAGAAGGGCAGAAACAAAGCGCAGGGCGGCAAGAGGGTCATATATACTTCTCATCATCCTTGCTGGGACGCAAAGAACCGGCACGGCCTGGCAGAGGAGCTGCCTTTTGAATACAGCGCGATCGCGCATTGTATTCCGGAGCGGAAAATAGGCACGCCGGCGCCGAAGAATGAAAAGCCTAAACAAGCATCTGCTCCTGCTCCATCCTCAAAGGCATCCCCCCTGGAGCTGCAGCTTCCGGAGGTTATAGAACAGAAAAACATTGCCGAGGATGCGCCCGCAAAACAGCCTGACAAAAAAGAGGATGGGCCGATCGTCATCCCCCGTGCATTGGCCGAGCTTATGGTAAAAGATAAGATACAGCCGGAAGACATTCAGTGGGTGGTGGCCGTAAAAGGAAACGGCGGGAAGGGATACTATCCCATCGACACGCCGATTGAAAATTACGATCCGGAGTTCGTCAACGGGGCCCTGGTGGGGATGTGGCCGCAGATTGTCCAAATGGTCAAGCAAAAGCGGTCAAACGAGGAATGGGATAAGCTTAAAAAAGGCGAGCCCAACAGCATAGAAGAAAAAGTATCTTAAAATACAGGAGGAGAATTATATGAGCACAGAAGTAGTTTATGGTGAAAATGGACGAGAGTTCGGATGGGACGACGTCATAGAGAACGACAGTCCGGATTTTGTTGTTTTGCCGGACGGCGATTACGACTTCGAAGTCGTGGAGTTTGAGCGCGGGCGGCACAGCGGCAGTGAAAAGCTTCCGCCCTGTAATAAGGCAACCGTGCATATCCGTATTGAAGGCGCCGAAGGCGTAACGATTATCAGGCACAATTTATTCCTTCACTCAAAAACAGAAGGGATGTTGTGCGCGTTTTTTACGGCAATCGGGCAAAGGAAAAAAGGTGAAAAAGTCACAATGAACTGGAACGCCGTCATTGGATCCCGTGGCCGATGTAAAATCGGGGCCCGTACCTATACCAAGGACAACGGCGAAACTTCCGGGCCGTTCAATGAAATCAAAAAGTTTTATGAACCGGAAGAAAGCTCCGGTGCACAGTCTGGATTCAGCTTTGATTGATTGGAGCGCTTAGTATGCAATTAAGACCGTATCAATCCGAGGCGAAGGAGGCAATTCAAAAGCAGTGGAACGACGGAAATAAAAAAACGCTGCTTGTTTTGCCGACGGGCACCGGAAAAACGATCGTATTTTCAAAACTAACGGAAGACCAGGTCCGATCCGGTGAGCGGGTTTTAATACTTGCTCACCGGGGGGAGCTCCTGGACCAGGCCGCGGATAAATTGCACCAGTCGACCGGGCTTGGGTGCGCCGTTGAGAAAGCGGAAGAATCCTGCGCGGGGAGCTGGTTTAGAGTGGTAGTAGGGTCTGTGCAGACCCTTATGCGCGAATCACGCCTAAAGCAATTCAGGCCGGATTTTTTCGGAAGCATTATCGTAGACGAGGCCCATCATTGTATATCTGACAGCTATCAGCGAGTGCTGCAGCATTTTGAGGACGCGAAGGTTTTGGGGGTGACCGCCACGCCTGACCGGGGCGATATGCGAAACCTTGGGCAGTATTTTGACAGCCTTGCCTATGAGTATACTCTCCCGCAAGCTATACGGGACGGTTATTTGATTCCTATCAAAGCACAGACCATCCCCCTTAAACTTGATCTGACGGGGGTAGGGCAGCAGGCAGGGGATTTTAAGGCCGCCGATCTGGGCACAGCGCTTGATCCGTACCTATACCAAATTGCGGATGAAATGATTAAATATTGTATGGACCGCAAGACCGTAGTGTTTCTTCCGCTTATAAAAACCAGTAAGAAATTTAAAAACATACTCCTTTCAAAAGGATTTCAGGCTGCCGAAATAAACGGGGAAAGCAAAGACCGCGCGGAAATACTTGCTGATTTTAACGACGGCAAGTATAACGTGCTCTGCAACTCTATGCTGCTCACTGAAGGCTGGGATTGCCCGCCGGTTGACTGCATTGTGGTGCTTCGGCCAACGAAGATCCGCAGCCTGTACAGTCAGATGGTCGGCCGGGGTACCCGGATACATCCCGGGAAAGACCACCTTCTACTTTTGGACTTTCTATGGCATACCGAACGCCATGAGCTTTGCCATCCGGCTCATTTGATTTGTGAAAATGAAGAAGTCGCACAGCAAATGACGGCGAACATCGAAGCGGCCGGCTGTCCGATTGACATTGAAGCAGCCGAAAAACAGGCCATGGAGGACGTGGTTGCCGCACGCGAAGAAGCGTTGGCCCGGAAGCTGCAGGAAATGAAAAGCCGCAAGCGTAAGCTGGTGGATCCCCTGCAGTTTGAGATGAGCATCCAGGCCGAGGATCTGTCCGGGTATGTCCCTGCCTTCGGCTGGGAAATGGGGCCGCCTTCCGATAAACAAAAACAAACGCTTGAAAAACTCGGCATTATGCCTGATGAGGTCGATTGCGCCGGCAAGGCCGCGAAACTGCTTGACCGTCTGGATAAACGCCGTGGTGAAGGACTTACCACACCGAAGCAGATTCGCTTCCTGGAAGGACGCGGCTTCCAGCATGTCGGGACCTGGCAATTTGAAAACGCTAAAAAGCTGATTGACCGCATAGCCGTGAATGGCTGGCGGGTACCGCATGAAATTATACCGAATGAATATAAAGGGGCGTAATTATGGAACAACAATATAACCTGCTTGAAGTATTAAATTATATAGATCCAGGGCTCCTTGATTATCAGGAATGGTGCTCTGTGGGAATGGCGCTTAAAGAAGCCGGGTACAAGCCTTCAGATTGGGACACATGGAGCACCCGTGACGGCCGCCGGTATCATGCGGGGGAGTGTGAAAAGAAATGGGATAGCTTCCGGGGCGCCTCCAAACCGGTGACCGCAGGAACCATTGTACAAATGGCCCGTGATCAGGGATGGGCACCGGAACATTTAAGCGGCGGCGGCCACGAACTTGACTGGAACGATATTATAGGCCCGAAGGACGAGCTGGTGGTTGTAGACAAAAACTGGGTGGAGGGCCGGGAGATATCGGAACCGGAAAAATGGAATCCCGTTGAACAGCTTGTAAAATATTTGGAAATACTCTTTGAGGCCTCCGAGAATGTCGGGTATGTAACCGAGAGCTGGGAAAAAGACGGAAAATATTTACCATCAAAGGGATGTTGCGATAGAACCGCCGGCCAACTCATTCAGCAGCTAAATAAATGCAAGGGCGACATAGGGGCCGTGCTAGGCGACTACAAGTCGGAAGTGGGGGCCTGGATACGATTCAACCCCCTGGACGGCAACGGTGTTAAAAACGAGAATGTGACCGATTTCAGGTTTGCGCTTGTGGAATCCGATGATATGGACCTTGACCATCAGAACGCGATCATCCGTGAGCTGGAGTTACCGGTCGCCTGCCTGGTGCACAGCGGCAAAAAAAGCATTCACGCCATTGTGAAAATCGATGCGGCAAGTTATGAAGAATACCGGAAGCGCGTTGATTATTTATACAATGTATGCCAAAAAAACGGGTTGAGAATCGACCCGCAGAACAGAAACCCTTCCCGGCTTTCCCGTATGCCCGGCGTCATGCGCTCCGGCCGCAAACAATTCTTAATTGACACTAACATAGGAAAAGGATCATGGAGGGAATGGCAGGAGTGGATCGAGGGTATAAATGATGACCTCCCGGAGCCTGAGGGTCTTGCGGACGCATGGGACAATCTTCCCGACCTGTCCCCCCCCTTGATCGAGAATGTGCTGCGTCAGGGCCACAAAATGCTTCTGGCCGGGCCGTCTAAAGCAGGGAAATCTTTTGCGCTGATTCAGCTGTGCTGCGCGATCGCCGAGGGGCTAAAATGGTTTGACTGGCCGTGTGCCCAAGGAAAGATTATGTACGTAAATTTGGAGTTGGACCGGGCAAGCTGCCTTCATCGGTTTAAGGATGTATACTGCTCCCTCGGCTGGGCGCCCCAGGGGCTTGGAAATATCGACATTTGGAACCTGAGGGGAAAGTCCGTCCCCATGGACAAACTCGCCCCAAAACTGATCAGGCGGGCCCAGAAGAAAGAATATATCGCTATCATCATCGATCCCATTTACAAAGTAATCACCGGCGACGAAAACAGCGCGGATCAGATGGCGCACTTCTGCAATCAATTTGACCGGGTGTGCTCCGAGCTGGGCGCGGCCGTTATCTACTGCCATCATCACAGTAAGGGAGTACAGGGCGCAAAGCGGAGCATGGACCGGGCTTCCGGTTCCGGCGTGTTTGCCAGGGATCCCGACGTGCTTCTTGACCTGATCGAGTTGGAACTGAATGATGATATTTTAAAACAGGAAGAAAATAAAGCGGTTTGCAAGGTATGTGAGGATTGGCTGAAAAAACATATCCCGGATTGGGAGAATGAAGTATCCCAGGACGACAGGTGCAGCGAACGGGCCATGATCGACGCCTGTACGCAATTATTCAAGGTAGGTACAAAATTATACCGTGACCTGCAGGTTGAAATCAGCGCTGCCAGGACTGCTATACAGCAGCGGTCCGCATGGCGGATTGACGGGACGCTCAGGGAGTTTCCGAAGTTTCCTCCGGTCAATCTGTGGTTTGATTACCCGATTCATCATGTGGATGGCGTGGGAAACCTGAAAGATGTTGAAGCGGAAGGGGAAGCGCCGCCATGGAAGAAGGCTATGGAAAGCAGGAAGCCCAAGGAAGCAAAAGCCAATGACCGGAAGCGGGCCGTTGAGGTTGCCTTCGAAGCGTGCGGGATTGAGGGGGGAGTAACGCTTCAGGCTATGGCGGAGTATATGGACGTGACATCAAAAACAACCCGAAACCGGATCGAAGAGCACGGCTCTTTTGAAATAAATTCAGGTAAGGTCAAAAGGAAAAAAACATAAAATTTCCTTTTCCCTTCCTTTATATATAGGGAAGAAAAAAACATGTTTTAAGTTATTTTCTCTCATAGCATTAAATGGTAATTATGGGCGTAAATCAGGAAGAAAAAAACATGTTTTAAGTTATTTTCTTCTGAGGGAAAAAAGGGAAGAAAAAAACGTTATATAAATATACTATTTTTTTTCTTCCCTCTCGCGAGGGTCACGGGGGAAAGTAGTCGTGCGATAGCTTACGCACGACGCCTCCTTCCCCTAAATCGTGACTAAAAGAAGTTTTCCCGAAATGCTAAAATGTTAAAATATGGGAGCGTGGAAGATGGAGTTTTTTATGCCGATGATCCCGCCGACCTGCACACACCAGGAGCACCAGGTGAGCGTAATCCATGGTAAACCGGTATTCTATAATCCGCCTGAGCTGGATGCGGCAAAAGCAAAACTGCAGGCTCACCTTGCGAGGCATGCGCCGGCAGAAAAGTATGAGCGTGGAGTCAGGCTTCTTGTAAAGTGGTGCTTCCCGATCACCGGCAAGCATCAGGACGGCGAATACAAGACCACCAGGCCCGATACGGACAATTTAAACAAGCTTCTGAAGGATTGCATGACCGCGCTTGGATTTTGGAAGGACGACGCCCTGGTGGCGTCAGAGATCATCGAGAAGTTTTGGGCAAAGGTTCCCGGAATTTATATCAGGATTGAGGAGGTTTAATAGTCAAAAATAGTCTTGTGTTTAAAAATGAACAGTTGTTGATAAATTTGGAGGAGGAATAGGAAATGAAAATTAAGATTAATCGTGAAATCGAAGTACCCGACAAGATGATCTGTCACAGTGGGCGTTGCGATTGTCCTGCGCTGGAACAGATAGAAAACAAAAGCGGATATGAAAAATATGCTCACTGCAAGAATTTTAACGGGGTTGTATTTTGGTCGGATAAAGCGGGTTTCTATGTAAAAAACAGGGCTTGCATCGATGCGACACTGGACTTTTTTCATGGGAATGTAAAATAAAAACTGCTTTGCAGGAAGCCGCGATAGGAGGGGATCAGTAAGATGATTAAACTTGCATTAGAAACAGGAAACGGAGTTATAAGGCAAGGAGAAAAAGTCATATTCCTTGTTAAAGGCGAAGAAAAGCCAAGAAAGGGAACATTGAATGAGGTATTTACGAGCATTCATGAACCGCACTATATTTGTTTTGGGATAGCAGAGGAACCATGCTATATATCCCATAGCGTTGATAAAATATGGTTTATCGATAAGTTGGAGGAGCAGGAAGATGGAGATTGAACAGGCGATAGAAAAATTTGAATTTTTATGTCATGGCGCGCTCGAATGCAATGTATTTTATGGGGTTGACAAAAAAGACTTATGGAAGTCCGCGCTTTCCGCCCTCCGCGCACAGCAGGAACGGGAGAACCCTCCAACCTGTGATGGATGTACATATCGGGCCCGCAAAGGATTTAATTATGAAAACTGTGTGCGCTGCAAACGTCATTGGCCGGATAGATACGACCACGAGCCGAAGGAGGAACCACGCGATGAGATTTTATAGGCTGCGTCATTTCTTCTTTTGCATCCGGTGGCTGTACCAGCACCGGGATTGGGCGAACACCAGGCAGAAGTTCAGGGCGATGGAAAGGGAGTTTCAGAGGGCGATGAAGTGATCAAATAAAAAAAAAGAGCAGCTCGCGCCGCCCGTGGTGGTTCCATGACAGGATTATTTTACCATGAGCGGAGGGAGATTGCAAGTGTTTAAAAAAATGCGCGGGATCAGGCTGCCGTATACAAAGCAGGGGCTTATATACTTTACCTGCAGGGACTACGCGGATCAGCCGCAAAGGGTACAGCAGAAAATAAACAACCTTTGCGCGGAGGTAGCCGGGGAGCATTATCAGGCGCTCCGGGATGTTGTGATCTCCGAAAAATCAATTCAGCAGATATCGCTTGAACGGTATGTTTGTATGACGGTATTATACGATCTAAGGAAAAATTTTTATGAGAGGTGGTAAGGGAAATGAGATGGAATGCCTATGCGCCAATTGAAGGTGACATCCGAACAAAAACAAGGTTTCTTTTATTTCCAATGCGAATCGGGAACATTTGGAAATGGTTAGAGTTTGCCGCATGGGAAGAAAAATATATTAGCGTAGTGGTATTTGATATTCCTCCAGCAGATGAAATGATGTGGGTACCCATAAAATGGGTTTAATGAATTGGGCCGTAAGGCTCTTTTTTTTATTCAAAAATGCGTGATAACTGACGCTTGAAGCGTGCTAGGGTAGGCTTGACAAAGTCTATTTAGGGAGGCGGTGAGGAATGCCGAAGCTTAAAAACAACAGGCACGAAGTATTTTGCCATGAATATTTGATTGACTTGAACGGGACGCAGGCGGCGATCCGCGCGGGGTTTGCTGAGAAGTACGCGAACCGGCAGGCAACGGCACTCATGGCCCGCAGCGATATAAAAGAGCGGATTGAGGAGCTGACGCGGGCCCGTGAGAAGCGCACAGACATTCAGGCGGACGAAATCGTTTACATTCTCGCGACGATCCTCCGGGCAAACAATGATGATTTCGTGACAGTCGGCAAGCGGAACAAGGTTACCGTGAAATCGACGGATGAGATAGACGAAGAAAAGAAGATCGCGCTGGCCGGCGTCAAGAAAGGCGCAAAAGGCGCCATTGAGGTTAAACAGTACGACAAGCTCAAAGCTGCGGAGCTGCTCATGCGGCATAAGGGCATGCTGAAGGAGAAATCAGAAATAGAAATGAGTGGAGCACTTGAGATTAATATACGGGTTATCGAGTAATGGATATTGAGATTTCAAAAAAGCAACGAGATTTCATAAATGCGATTGAAACAGAAGTGCTTTATGGTGGAGCCGCAGGGGGAGGGAAGTCATACGGGCAGTTAATAGACGCTCTGCTGTATGCGCTAAAATATACCGGATCAAAGCAACTGATATTAAGGCGTACATTCCCAGAGTTGGAGAAGTCATTGATTCGTACGCACTTGGAATTTTATCCTTTAAATGTGTACAAATACAATACCAGCCAGCATACAGGACGCTTTGTAAATAAATCATTGATTGATTTTGGATATTGCGACAAGGAAAGCGATGTTTATAAATATCAATCAGCAGAATATGACGTTATGCGGTTTGATGAATTAACGCATTTTACGGAATCAATGTATACGTACCTTATCTCAAGAGTAAGGGGGGCGAATAATTTTCCAAAACAAATTAAGAGCAGTACAAATCCCGGTAATATAGGGCATCAATGGGTAAAAGAACGATTTATAGATGTGTGCTCGCCTAATAAGGCGTATACGACAAAATCCGGAACAAGAATATTTATACCGGCAAAAGTGAAAGACAATAAATTTTTGCTTGATAAAGACCCGGAATATATTAAAAGGTTAGAGAATTTATCCGAAGACGATAAAAAGGCCTTGCTATATGGCGATTGGGATATATATGTCGGTAAATATTTTACTGAATTTAATAGGGACGTGCATGTAATAGAACCGATCAAAATCCCAACAGACTGGCGTAAATACAGAGTGCTCGACTACGGCCTGGATATGTTGGCATGTTACATAGCGGCGTTTGATAACTATGGAAGATGTTACGTAATAAGGGAATTGTACAAAGATGACTTAATAGTGCCGAACGCCGCGCAGCAGATTATATCATTCACAAATAGTGATGAAATATACCGAACATATGCGCCCCCGGACTTGTGGAACAGGCAAAAAGATACAGGAAAGAGCATCGCGCAACTTTTTAATGAAAACGGTATAAGGCTTATTAGGACATCAAATGAAAGAGTTGCCGGATGGATGAATATGAAGATATGGCTTAAGCCGTTTATTGATGAAACGGGCGAAAAGATAGCGGGGATCAGGATATTTAATTCGTGCATAAACCTTATACGTTGCATCCCGGCAATGAGGCACGACGAAAAAAATCCAAATGATTGCGCACTAGAACCGCATGAAATAACACATGGGCCAGATGCAATAAGATATTTACTGGCCGGACGACCTTCGCCCAATAAAACATTTACTAAATCCGAACAGGACTTTTTCAACAGTTTTTTGGAGAAGAAGGGCGGGAAGGACGCCTTGGGCGTCGGACAGAAAATGGAGGTGTTTTGATGGAAACCGTATTGATCGCAATTATCGTATTTCTCGCGCTGGCGCTCGTGTGGGCCTACCGCAAAGGGTTTAAGGACGGATTCAGCATCGGCAACATGAAAGAAAAGGTTACGCCGGCGGCAATTGAATGCGCGCTTGAAAAGCCTAAAAAGAAAAGACCGCCCGCAGACGAGGCGGCGCTTAAAGAACGCCGCAAAACAGAGGCGATACTCCAGAATATGAACGTTTACAATCCCTATACGGAGACACACGGAGGGCAGATAGATGTCGAATAAAACAAAAGACACCGGGACCGCGGTGATCACGCAGACATGGAAAGAGTACGAGCGCGGAAAAGCCTATATTGAAAAGCTTAATATGGTCCGCGAAATATCCGTTGCGCATGATTTTTACGAAGGTAACCAGTGGCGCGGGCTTAAAACCGGCGGCGATGAACTGCCAATCATTGACCGTATAGGCCCTGATGTGGATTATAAGGTGGCGGTGGTCACTCAAAATCTGATGGAGATTGTATACTCTCCCATGAATTACGACGACCCCGCTTTCCAGCTGCAGGGCGAGGAGCTGTGCCGGAAATTGAACGCGCAGGTGGCCAGGTGGTGGGAAAACGAGAACATGGACGACGTGTGCCTTGAGGTCGTGGAGGACGCCTGTATCTGCCGCGGCAAGTACATGTATTTTTATTATGTCGAGGGCAAAACCGAGGTCAAAAACGGGGTGGAAGTTGAAGTTGAGCCGGGACGCATTGAATTCAATCTTCTGGACCCGACAAATATCATGTTTGCGGACGAGCAGGAGCGAAAGATTCAAAAACAGCCGTATATCCTGATACCGGTCAGAGAACGCGTACAGAAGATACGCGACGAGGCTGTTTATTACCGCAAAAAAGGCAAAAACAAGCTGACCGAAGGGCAGGAAATGGGGATCGTGGCCGATTCCGAAACGGAACTTGAGGCCGGTTACCGCGCAAAAGAAGAAGTGGAACACGGCGCGGACGATCCGAACGGAAAAGCGATTCGTGTTCTGAAACTATGGATGCAGGACGGCCAGGTATACATGAGCAAGGCGGTAAAAAACATGGTGTATCTGGAGGCGGAGCCTACGGGCTTGAAGTTGTATCCGGTGACGGGCTTTGTATGGAGCCGCGTCAAAGGCACGTGCAGAGGGCAGGGCGTTGTTAATAAACTGATCCCGAACCAGATCGCAATCAACCGTATAGCGGGATACCGGTACATGAACGTCAAGATGACCGCGTTTCCGAAGCCGGTGGTGGATACGTCCGTGGTGCAAAACCCGGAAGATGTCACAAAATTCGGCACGCAGATCGAAGTAGACGGTTCCTCCGCGCCGGGCGGCCTTTCAACGGTATTAAACGCGGTAGGATACCTGCAGCCGGCGGCGACCGGGCAGGACGCGAAGGCCGTACAGGACGAGCTGGTGAGGTATACGGACGACGCGCTGAACGTGTCCGACGTTGCCCGTGGGAACACGCAGATCGAAACATACAGGGCTATTATGGCAATTCAGGAGATGGCTGCCGCGCCGCTCAATTCAAAACAGCTCACGCGGTACAAGCGGTTTATTGAGGATATCGCGCGGATACTGTTCGACATGCAGCGCAATTACTTTCGTTTCGGCATAAAGGTCGTGCAGAAACAGGAGATAGCTGCGGGCGAGCCGCGGACGGACGGGAAAGGTAATCCGGTTGAACCGGAGATGGCGGAAGTGGAAGTCGAGGAAACAATTCCCGCTGAACTGCTTGAGAAGCTCCGCTTAAATGTAAAGGTGGATATTACCCCGGTGAGCCCGTTCAACAAGTTTATGCAGCAGCAGCAGGCGGATAATCTGCTGCAGTCCCAGAAGGGCATTGAGTTTGCCGAATATGTTGAGCTCATACCGGAAAGCGACCCGATGAAAACCAAGCTTGAAAAGATCGTTGCGGCGCGGGGACAGCTGCAGCAGCTCCTAACGAAACTTGAAGAACTGCAGGCGTACAGCGCCGAGCTTGAGCAGCAGGTAGCAGCCGATCAGGAGACATTGCGAGAAGCCGGGATCACTATACAGAAAACCGCGCAGGCGGGAGTAGAGCAGGGACAAGCGGCCCGCGAAGAAGGCAGGCTTGAAGGACAGATACAGGCGGCGGCTAACCTGCCGTCCATACAAGGAGGTAAATAAAAATGGCAACGACAGACCCTTACGCGCTTTTGGAAGAAACCAAAAACAAGAACCTGAACGTTGTAAACGCCCAGCAACAGCAACAGGAGATTTCCACGCAAAAACGTGAGCGGCAGTATTATGACGCGCTCACCGCCCAGAACAGGGGACTTAACATTTCGTACAAGCAGGCCACGAACCCGTTCGGGAAAAACTCCGAACAAAGGGGCGTGCTGGGCTCCGGCGTTTCCGATTATTTCAAGAACGCCGCGTACGGAAACTTAATCATGGGCATAGGACAGGCGCAGCAGGCGTATCAGGAATCGCTTTCCGCGAACCAGTCAAGCTGGGGTGATTTTCTGCTGAAAATGGCCGGGCTGCGCACGGACGCGGAAAACCAGTATTCTACGGGCGTTATCAACCAGCGCAATACGGATGCGCAGCTTGAATTACAGCAAAGACAGCAGGCGTTTGACGAACAGCGGTACGCGGACAGTTTGAATGCGGCAACGGGCGGAAGTTCCGGAGGCGATGGTTCAGATGGTACTGTACTTAAAGCGCCCGTTCTCACGCAACAGGCCGGCATGGGCGGCGGTGGGGTTTCTGCCGGAAACTACACATATACGCCTCGTACAGTTAGCTCCCCGGGGGCGCAGGCGAGGGCCGCGAGTCTGAACAAATCCGTGGCGTCCGGGGGCGTGCGAAAGACAAATCCGTATAAGGTGTATAACTACAACAACTATGTACCCCGCACTGCTTTGAGATAGGTGTGTTATGGCCGAGTATTACATCGACCCGGTGACCAAGAAAATAAAAAAGAAAACCACGGCGCAGGAGCGCGTGCAGGCCGACATTCAAAAGAACGTCGCGGCGGGCGTTCGTTTTCGCGCGGAAAAAGAAGCGGTAAAAAAGCAGGAGCAGGCCGAAACCGAAAACTATAACCGCTCCCGGACATACGGCGATATTCAAAGCCGGTGGGATTCCCTTAAACCGCAGGTAAATAAAACCATAGAAAGTCTTTCCGACACGGATTATACCGCCGCGCTCGAAAAAGGCAGGTCTGTCAATCCGCTGAATACGCGAAAAAAATATTATGACATGGCAAGCGGAATGGCAACCGCCAAGGTTAAGCCGAACGCAGGGACCGGCGCGCCCGATCCTGTATACCAGAACGATTACGACCCGTACAGCGTGGAAGCGATTGATATTCTTTACGGCCTGGGACGGGCGGATATTGCCGACCAGGCGCGCGACCTTCTTGTGCAAAAAACCGATTATGAAAAGAAGATCAAAGCGGATACCGATAAGCGGACGCGGGAGGCGCGAAGTTCCGCGCTTGCGAACCCTTCCGACGATATACTCGTCCCGGACGACGCGCCGGATTCTTACCGCGCCCGACAGACAGACGCCGAAAAACAGATAAAGGCGCTTAAGGCCGGATATGATTCGTCGAAGTACGGCGACAAAGAGAATTATGATTACGGCCAAAAGGTAGCCGATCTTGAAAAACAGGCGGCGGACTACAAGTTTATGGCCGATTACGCCACAAACTATACCGAGCGTAAGGCTTTTGATTCCAGAATAGCGGAGCTTCAGACCGTGCAGGGCGCGTCCGATTTCGAGAATATTACAAAAGATATTCAAAACGATTATAAAAAGGCGTTAAACGGTGAGTCCGACAATGATTTATTGAATTTTATAACCGAAAAATCGGGTAATATTGACGAAAACGCCATAGGTAATTTTGATATTGAGGATCTGAAAGTTTATAAATATCTTGTTAAAAAAGGCGACGATGAAGCCGCGAAAGCGTACCAGCAGTACATGGTAAGCCGCGCGAACGAGCAGGCCGCCGCGAACAAGACGGAGCGGCTGCTTACCACGCCCGAAAGCATAAGTAAAAACCTTGAGCTTGCCGGGCTTTCCGTGCAGGCCGGGCTTGAGGGCAGCATTATGGGCGCGGGACAGGTGATTGGCCGCGCTACAGGCGATATGGCGCCGGTCCCTTATACCGTAAACGAACAGGCATACCAGAATATGCGCCAGTACATGAACGAAGGGCAGGGCTTTGCCGCCGACGCTTTGTATTCCGCCGGGAACATGATCATACCCGTCGCGGTGTCTTTTATTCCCGTAGCCGGGCAGATCGCCTCCACCGCTTTTGTGGGCGTATCAGCCGGTGGCAACGCCTACAGGCAGGCAAGAGCAGAGGGCAAGCAAGATAACGAGGCCATTGCCTACGGCGTGATGACGGGCGCCTCAGAGGCTGCTATGCAGTACGCACTCGGCGGCTATACCAAGATATCCGGAACGGGCGGTATCATAAAAGCGACGGGGCTTGAAGGAAAGCTTACAAAAACATTGCAGAAGGTTTCTTCCGACGCGGGTGTGCAGGCCAAGCTTGCGCTGATCTCCAAGTACGCGTCACAAGCGGGAAGCGAATTTGTGGAGGAATACTTACAGCAGTACCTACAGCCCGTATACCGTAATATTGCCTTTGACGAGAAAAACGAAGTCAAATTCTTTACCGAGGAGAATCTGCGTGCCGGTATCATGGGCGCGATCAACGCGGCGGCCATGAACGCGCCGCAGTATTTCAGCGAACCGATCAACATTGCGCAGCTTGGTAAAGAGAACGCGGGGAACATTGGTAACCTGGTATCCCTGGGACTTGAAAACACACAGGGCACGGACGCGAACAAATACGCGGCGTCCATTCAAAGCAAGATCGATTCTGGCGGCACGCCTACGAACTTCGAGATAGGTTCCTTGGCGGCGGCTGTACAGGAGGAAACAAACGCGCGGATTGATGGATTCAAGCGCGGCAAGATCAACTACACGGGGCTTACGGACAGCGAACGGGTGTATTTTGTGGATCCCCGAAACTATGAAGCGATCAACGAAACGTTCGGCACGGAACTTACCGGTACCGAAAGCCCGATGGAGATACGCCTGACGCTCGATGATATTAGCAAAAAGACAGACACCGCGGGCACAATACAAAAACAGACGCAGGTAACATATGACGCGGCAACGCAAAAACAGGCTGAATTTAATGGTTTTCTTCAAGGAATATCTGATACTTTAGGGTTACAGGGGTTTGACGGGAACCAAAAAACAATCGAAAGCATGATAAGCAAAGTAAATCGGCACATTGCAAGGGGCCAGAAATACACGGTAGCGGATATGTACGACCATGTGCGCGGCGTTCTGTTTGTGAATGATTATATAGACATCGCCTCGAATATTGCGGCAGTAGAAAAAGAGCTACGCGCCAAAGGCATAAGCTATAAGACAAAAGACTACTTCAAAAATCCAACGCCTTGGGGATATCGCGGTTTCCACATTTCCTATTCTCTAGGAGATGGCATAAACGCGGAAATTCAATTCGCAACAAAAGACGTTTGGAACAAAACCAAACTGGAATCTGATAAATTGTACGAGAAGTGGAGAAATAAAGACTATTCTTCTTTAAGCGCAAATGAAGAAACTGAATTTAAGGCGGACCGTAAAAAATCAATGGGAATGTGGGATCAGTTGAATTTACCGGACAAAATTAATTCTTTAGCTTCCCATGTTGAAAGTGCGAATCCATTAAATATTTCGTCCGTGTTCAGCGGAGAACGGGCGGGCTTCCAAGCGCCGCCGAAAAACTCCAGCGCCCCCCTACCGCCTTCTTCCGGCTCTAAATCAATAAGCCGGTTGGATTCCGTCAATACAAACCGTGATTTGCCTTCCATAAAAACACCTCCTTCTAAGGATATTATATCCAAAGGGAAAGAAAATAGCAATACCTCGGATCAAGGATTGCCCGAAAACGCCACTGCCGAAGAAATTGACGCGAGAACGCGGCCCATGATTATGACGACATCCCCGCGAGCGCAGAAAACACCTGCGGCAGAGGCTATATTTACTGCTTGGGACGCCTTTAAGCGCAAAATGGTTGACAGCGCAAACACAATTGCATATCTGGGCAAGATAACAGGCGATAAAAACCTGTATAACATCCTGAATAACGCCCGCCAGTCGCATCAGGCCGGGGAGTTTATGATCGGGCTTTCCATTACCGGGCAGCCGACATATCAAGCGAATTTCAAAGGCGAAAAAGTAGGTGAAAGCCTTGCGGATATATGGAACCCGATTAAAGCAAAGGGCGAAGGGTATTATCAGGACTTTATGCTGTACCTTCAGCATGCTCATAATGTGGACAGGATGTCCATAAAAGAAAACACGCGAAAAAGGCTGAATGAATTCGAACTTGAAAATCCCGCGCTTGTGGGAATTGCTGAGGCGGAACTTGCCGAACTCGCCAAAGGCGGCACGGATGAAGCGGCGATATATGCTGAATATCTGCAATTAATCAACAGCTATGAGAACGCGGAAAATAAGCCCGTATTTGGGTATGATGTAACAGCAGGGCACAGCATGGGGCTCGTGCAGGAATTCGAAAACCAGCATCCCGAATTTAAGGAACTTGCGGCTAAGGTATATAAATATAACGACAATCTGCTTAATTACCGCGTGAATGCAGGGCTGCTATCCAAAGAGGGAGCCGATCTGCTCCGCGAAATGTACTCGCATTATGTGCCGACCTTCCGTAATCAGGCGAGCGCGAAAGGCGCAGGCAAACAGGGAACCAAAGTACAGATTAACCAGACGATTAAAAAAGCGACGGGAAGTGATTTGCCGCTTATACGGATTGACGACAGCATGACGGCCCAGACCATGCAGGTGGTAAGCGCCGCAAAGAAGAACCAGCTGGGGCTCCGGCTGCTCGACATTGCCCGGCGAAATTCTGATGCCGTTGGATCGTACATTAAGGCCGTGCGCGAAAACAAAGGATTGACCTACGATATAGACGACCAGACGGGCACGGTTTATGCCGAGCAAAGCAAAGACGACATGATTAACCGTTTTACGATATACGAAAACGGCCGGCCTACTACAATGGACGTAAGCCCAGGTGTGTTTGAGGGGATATCTTCCTTAGTCGCGTCAACTCGCGGGCCGCAATGGGCGGTAAAGGCCAACGACATGTATAAACGGCTCATAACCGGATATAACCCGATGTTTTTGGCACGGAACTTTTTCCGCGACATTCAGGACGCCGGGCTTTACTCGAAAAATTTGGGGTTATTTATAAAAAACTACCCGAAGGCATGGAAGGAAATGGCTACGAACGGTGGGCTGTGGCGGCAGTACCAGGCTCTCGGCGGGTTTAATTCGTCTTTCTTTGATTATAACAAAGGGCTTGAAAGCAAGCACGGTGCGCTACAGCGTTGGACAATAGATAAAATCGAACTCGCAAATATGATGATCGAACAGGCCCCGAGGTTCGCGGAGTTTTTGGCCACGGTTGAAAAGGGCGGGGCTTCCTACGAGAATTTAATGCAGGCTATGTATAACGCAGCGGACGTAACGGTGAATTTTGGACGCTCCGGAACATGGGGAAAGGTTCTTAATTCTACTTTTGTGCCGTTCTTTAATCCGAGCATTCAGGGCTTTGACCGCCTGATCAGGCGGTTCACCGAAACTAAAGGCGTGAAAGGATGGACAATGCTTGTATTAAGGGCAGCGGCCATGGGGATTGTTCCTTCGCTTTTGAATGCCATGCTGTACGACGATGACGATGAATATAAACTGATTGACGACCGTACAAAAGATACCTACTACCTGCTGAAAATGGGCGATGGTATATGGGCGAAGGTTCCAAAAGGCCGGGCGCTTTCTGTTTTCGGCAGCGGCGCGCAGCGGCTGCTCAGGGCGGCGCGGGGCGAGCGGGACGCCTTTGCCGGGTTTATTGGCAATATGTATGACCAGACCGCGCCCGTAAATCCCTTAACGGCAAACATCGCTACGCCTGTCATAAGCACAATGTTCAATAAAACGTGGTATGGCGGTAACATTGAAAACCAGTCCATGCAGAATATGCGGCCTGAGGACAGGTATGATGCCGGGACGGATGCCTTTTCCATATGGCTCGGCGGCGTATTAAAACAGTCCCCTAAAAAAATAAATTACCTGCTTGATTCATATTCCGGTGTGATCGGTGATATTGCCCTACCGCTCATGGCGAAGCGCGCGAAACAAAATCCGTTCACGAAAGCATTTACGTTGGATACGGTTTATTCCAACCGGATATCGGATGATTTTTATAACATGAAGCAGGAACTTACATTTCAGGAAAACACGGAGCCTGTAAGTGACGTGCCGTCAGAAACAGACCTTGTGCTACGGTTAATTAACAGGCAGGAAAATGCCATATCTGATTTATACAAAGAAATTAGAGAGATTGAAGACAGCAATATACCCAATAGTGAAAAGCGGCAAAAAGTGCGCGAGTTAAGGGTAATCATAAGCGGGGTTCAGCAGACGGTGCTTCAGGGGGTTCCTGCGTTTCAAAATACGCTGAAAAACGAATACGACATAGACGAAATGCTTTCCATCGAAGAACAAAAGGCACAAGCTGAAAAAGTGTATTTTAATGCGAACAAAAAGACGTTTGGTTCAGAATATGCCCTAAGGGCTTCCGGAAAAGATGTTTACGAAAAGGCGGTTGACTTGAACAACAGCGGCACATCATTTGATACCTATGCAGATTATTACTTTGCCAGTAAGGGACTTTCGAAAGACATAGACAAAAAATCTGTATTAACCGGAATGAAGTTGTCCGAAAAAGATATAGAGAATATTTATTCTGTCGCGATCGAGACTAAGGATACCAAAAAAGAAAGATCCATTGCATACGCTTCTGACCAGGGCGTGCGCCCGTCAGCGTTTTTGCACCGGTCCATACAAAAATCAAACGAAGAGGGCGACAAGACAGGCAGCAGCGAAGTCTATCTTGTTGAGGGTAGGGCCGTGCTTGCGGACGGAACCGAGACCGTGGATGGTACGAAGAAGCGCGAGGCAATGAAAAGTCTGCTTTCCTCGGGATACAGCGAGGTTGAAAAAGCATACTTTTATGAGAACGAGTATTCAAACGATCAGGATTACGTATGGGCCATGGTGGCCGATATATCGCTTGATGAATACCTCACGCTAAAGCGTGACGAATGGGACATCCACGGCGAAATTGACCCGGAAACAGGCAGAACAAAGACGGGAACCAAAAAGGCCGCGAGCATCGAGTACGTAAAGACGCTCAATTTGAATGGCGCGCAAAGGGCTATATTGCTTATGACGGCGTTTAATAGCGACTATGCGCTTGAAACCTCTGATTACAAGGATATAGCCGAGTATATCGCCGGGCTTGACATGACGATATCTGAGAAAATCCAGCTTGCCAATGCGATTGGGCTGGTCACCAGTGAAAATACGATTTATCCAAAAAAGAAAAAAACTTAACCCTCATCCCTCTTTTCCTCCAGGAAAAGGCGCTCCGCAATACGCCGGGCGCTCTTTTCGTTTACCCGAAAATGCGTGATAACTGACACCCTACCCGTGATACTCTCAAGCCAGATCGCGGGTATGCGCTGATGAATACATACCAAATCAAGGAGCTTTATGCCTGATGATATTATTTTGAACGCTGATAGTGACGTGGATTCGCAACCCACGGGGAACGACGGTTTACAGGATGGGATTAACCTCGAGAATGATCCGCCTGCCGGGGCTGATAAAGCCGGTGACAAGGAACCCACCAGCAAGTACAGCGAACGCCTGAACAAAGACCGCGAGAAAATCCGCAAAGAGATCGAGGATGAGTACGCCCCGGTCAAAGCGGAGGCTGAACGGTTAAAAGAAGTCGAGCGGAAGCTCAGGGCGCTTGAGGAAGGCAAGACCGTCGAGGATATTGCGGCCGAAGAGGCCGAGCAGGAGAAACTGCGGCGCGAGCTGCTTGAAAACAGCCCTGAATATTTAAGCGCGAGAAAAGTCGCGATTGAGCATCAGGAGCAAAAAATCGTAGGTGAACTGCAAAAGCAGTTTCCGGACGACAACATAACGGAGCTGACAGACGAATTCCGATCGCTTTTGATGGCCGGAAACGGCACGCTTTCTCCCGTTGAAGTCCATACGATTCTGAAAAGCCGCATTGCCGCCGCGCAGCCTCCGAAGAAAGAATCCATCGGCAGCGTAAAAACCGATGGGGGGGTCATTGAAAAACAATTCTACACACGTGACGAGGTCAAGGGCATGTCACGGGCCGAAATCAATAAAAACTACGATTTCATCATGGAATCGTCGAAAAAATGGACTTAAAGTAAGGAGTGATTAAATATGGCAGGAGTAGAAGCATTTGTACCCGAATTAACAGCGGCTACAATTATGCGAACCATAGAAAACAATCTCATTGCAAAGCAGATATGCACAACGGAATACACGGGTGAGATCAAACAGGCGGGCGATACCGTTCATTTTGCGGGGCTGTTAGACCCGACTATCGCGGCTTACGTTGATGCGTCCGGGCTGACCTATGAAAGGCTCATCAGTTCCGACATACCGCTTTTGATCGACAAGCAGGACAGTTTTGCTTTTACGGTCAAAGACGTAGAAGCGGTGCAATCAAAGGGTGACCTTAAATCCTCACAGACCGCAAGGGCAGCCTACGGGCTTGCAAATGCGTGCGACGCTTACATCTTGGGCCTGTATGCGCAGGCAGGACTGACGGCGGTCACGGACGCAACAGTGGATACGGCAACCGTGCTGGGCGATATCGGACTATTGTCGCAGAGGCTGGAAGAAGTCAACGTGATGGACAAAGTCATTGTCATTCCTCCGTGGATAAAGCTGAAGTTACAGCTTGCGGGCATAAAATTTCAGGTCGCAAACGGCATCAAGGGACAGACGGGTCTGCAATGGACGAATGATCTGGGATTCGATATGTACGTGTCGAATAACCTTTATGAGGCAGGAACGGTTTCTGCTCACGTAACGTCCGTCATTGCGTGCTCGAGAAACGCGATTGCCTTTGCGGACCAGCTCGTAAAAACCCGCGCAATGGAACGCGAGAACTATTTCGACATTGCGGTATCCGGCCTGCATGTGTACGGCGCTAAGGTGGTTAAACCCAACGAATTGGTTGTTGGCACGTTCACCGAAGCAGCTGAAACCGCTATATAACGGAAAGGGGGATTAAATAATGCCTAACATTGCAATAACTCCGGCGAACATGACGGCTTTCAGGACGGCTGTTGACTCTGCGGCGGCTGCAGCGACATCTTCTGTTGCTGATACAGCCGAAACGTTTGAGTTTGTGGCGACAGGAAAACCGTTCATCGTGGAAGCTTCCGTCGCAAATACCCACGGTTCCGTTGCACTTGCCCTTGTGGCAGGCGATGGCTGGGCCGGAAAAACAACGACAATCGGCGCGGCGGTGCAGAATAAGGTAACTGATTTCTATGTTGAAAGCGGTTACGGCGTAAACAGCGATGGCAAAATCGAAATACTTGCCACTCCCGCAAGCGGGAAGAGACTGGCTACGGATCACGTACTGACGCTGCGTATTATCCAACTGTAAAACTCTCAAGCGGAGGGCGGTTTTCGCCCTCCGTAAAATTTAAGGACGGATACCATGAAATTTAAAGGAACGCCCAAAATGTTGATTCGGGATATTCGTAAAAAGAAAAATTACCGTTTCGATGAAAACGGTTTTTTTGAAACGAACGATAGTAAATTGATTCGCAGAATGACTGCAAAATTTGAAATCGCCAGTGAGGGCAAGTCATCCGCCATGCAACCGGAACGTGAATTTGTTTGTTCCAAGTGCGGGCGCATATGCAAAAACGCTTTGGGGCTTGCTTCCCATGAAAAAGCCTGTAAAGGAGTATAGGGCATGACACTGCTTGATTTTAAAAAGAAAATCTATAAGCAGATGAATATATACGATTCAAGCCTTGCGGCGTTTACCGATGACGAGGATGTTCTTGCGCGGATAAACGACGTTATCAATGAGGCTGTTCGATTTGTGTTCTTGGGCAAGGGGATCCCGCAGACCGTCGAGATTGTTCACGGAAAGCCCGTAAATAAGATTACCGGGCAGGACGAAATTTATACCAGCGAAGGCGAGGATATTTCCTTTTCCGCGGATAAGGCATATGCCTATTATTTTGAGGTTGACGATGTTTGTACGGTGGAGATCAGCCTTGGCGGGGTTGTAGTTGATACCATTGTGCATACGCCGGGCGAAACAAGCCCTGCCGGTACGCTTGTCGCATACAAAGACGAGATCACTGGCGCGGACGGTTCCCCGGTGATTATCACGTTCAAGGGCGGCAGCTATTATAACTTTAAGAATATCGCGCTGTATGGCGTGGCATTTGCGGACGAAGATCGTATACCCGTTTTTAATGTGTGGGTACCGCACGCCATGACGGCTGCGCAGTACCAGGTGAAAAAGGCGTATCTGGATGACGGAACCCGCGTTCCGTATCGCATATCCGGACGCAATATTCTTATACATCATGAAATAGTCGGCAAAATCACGGTAGAAAGCACGTATTTCCCGGACACGATCACGGACGCCACAACTTCCGCTACGGAAATTGCCGTACCCGTTGAGAATGAAGAAATCATCATAGACAAGGCGTGCGCCCTTCTGACACAAAAACCGCAGGGGTATGACGATTACGTCGCCGACGTCGATCAGGGCATGCAGAACCTTGACCAGCGCCCTAGCACGGCAACGGCGCGGGTAGTAAGGCTGGTTGATATGTAATGTATATACCGAGGACAAAGCGGCAGCGCGCCAAAACGCAGACAGTTACAAAAACATTCGAGTGCATCGGGGTTGATTTTCGCAAAGAAGATTGCGACCGTTTTCATTCCCCCGATTCTTCCAATATGTACAGAAGTCAATCGGGCGAGTGGGAGGCGCACCCCGGTTTTCGCGTAATCGGCACGCTTACGGGTAAATTTTACGGCATTGAAAAATTTCAGTACACGGACGGGACATTACAGACAAAAGTGTTAATCCATCACGGGACTAAACTATATACATGGGACAATTATCCGAGTGCTTTTACTTCCGCGAACGTGACTGAAATATACGACGGACTTCCCGAATCCGTTGTAAAGTTTGCGACATTCAAAACGTCCGAACAGGCTATCATAGTAATTTTGGGCGGCGGGAAACTGATTTATTACGACGGAACAACTGTTTCTGATATGACAGACGATGCTTTTATCCCGCAGACATGGACGCTTAAAAGCCCGGATGCTTCGGCGGGAACGGCGTATCAGCAAAGGAACCTCTTACAGCCAAAGTTTATAGAAGGGTTTGTCGGGAATTATTACGAGCTTACGGATACGTTTACGGCCACTGCCGGGCAGACGGAGTTTACCGTAACGAAGCCCATAAAGACAATGACCAGCGTGCTTAAAAACGGCTCAGCGGCAACCTACACGAATACCGCCACAAAGGTCACACTCAATTCTGCTGCCGCGTCCGGTGACGCGATAGAGATAAAGTATTTCACCGGCGACAATGTTTATAAGCTGTCCGTTACCGACTTAGACGCGGACGAAGTAACGATCACCATTGATGATGTGGCAAAGACCGAAAACACGCATTTTACAGTTGACCGTACAAAAGGCTGGATTACTTTTGAATCGGGACAATACCCGCCCGCGCCGGATATACCCGGGACGGAACTGGTTTTAATTCACGGATCCAAAACGACCGTAGGTTATGAGGACATGATTCTCGGCTGTACTGAGATGCTGGTCTTTGACAACAGGCTTTTCTTAACCGGAAACCCGGCATATCCTAACCGAATATTTTGGACCGGCTTTCAGGAACCGAGTTATTTTGGCGAAACGATGTTTAACGACAGGGCGGGGAGCGGCTCTGTGCCTGTCTCGTCCTTGCAGCTCTTATCCTCCGACGCATTCCTCGCGTTGAAGAAAAATACGGTGCAGGACGGCGCGTACAGCGTGATATCACCGCAGGAGCTAAGCGACGAAAACAACCCGAAAACATACGTCGCCCAGCAGGGCAGCGGCACAATCGGCTGTTTGAGCAAAGACAGCTCAAAGGTATTTCTTGACGATAATGTATTTATGTCCACCAACGGGCTGGACGCTATTTCGCGGGAACTAAACATAAGCAATGAAAGAAACATCGAGCACCGCTCGTCCTATGTAGACAGCAGGTTGCTTTTAGAAGATCTGGATTCCTGCATTTGTGAGCAGTACGGACATCACTTGTACGTCCTTTGCCCCGAAAGCGGGAACATATACATTGCGGACGCCTACCTTGCGATAGAAGCTGGAAAACTGGAAGGCTCCCCGTATTTTGAATACAACTGGGCGCGACTTCAAAATCAGGGGATATACAAAAACCAGTATATACGGTATATCGACGAAAACGGCGAAACAACCAACCCGCCCGAACCGGACGGAACGGAGGGTGGTACGCACGACGGCGCGACAGCTACAAGCGAATACATCGGAGGTACGTTCTACCCGGCTATTAATATAAAAAGTCTTGGCGATAAAGAACTGTTTCTTTTATGTGATGGTTTGCTATGCAAATACAACTTTGATCTTACAAGGCTTGATAAGGCAAATGAGCTTTCCCCTGCGGCGTACAGTCTGAATAACCGCGCTATAGGAGAATATTACAAAACATCGTTTGACTGGTACGAAAAGACGAATTTTTTCAAACGCCTTATAAACGGAAGAAACGATTTGCTTTTAAGCACCCGCGTTTCCTCAAGAGTGAACGTAACATGGCGGACAGAAAAAACGATCTTAGCGGATTCAAAGGTGATCGCGCTTATGTCGAGTGGCGTTAGTTTTACATATACGGACTTCGCTCACCGCAAATTTGGAGCGTTGCCGAAAGCGTCCTATGTGCTTAAAAAAATGCGCCCGAAGGATTTCAGGCGGTTGCAGATATGTATTACAGGTTCCGCAATGAACTGCTGCACGGCGTTCCTGGGATTGACGATTGAAGCTGAAATACTGGATAACGATTTAAAGTGAGGTAATTAAAATGGCTGGCTTTGATGATTATAAAATTGACGCGGCGGACACAGGGGAAGAATATTCCGGCCTTGATATGGTTGGTTTTGTTCCTACCGGAGAATATGAGGGCGACGCGACTGCGCATTTACAGCAATATGATAAACTTGTCAAAGAGCTTGTAAAAGCGAAATTAAACGGTTTTATTAACGCGGTTAAAGCTGCTACCGCCGCCGCGCTGATAGGCTTTGCGCCGGGCGCTTCCGGTATGACCTCCGCGAATGTGAACGCGGCGATACTGGAAGCGTTCGGAAATATCATAAACGACCTTACAACGGGCGGCGCAACGAAGTTTTTATCCGCCGAGCAGGGTAAAAACCTATATACTTATTTGTCGGGTGGGTGGATACCCGTTACCGGCGAATGGACACGCGCAAGCGCGAACTCGTTTAACGTGCCCAGCGGGGCGGCGGACAAATATAAAAGAGGCTATGGCGTCCGGTACAAACAGGGCGGGGACTATAAATACATGTCTATCATTGCCGATCCTGCGGATGAATTACTCACCGTGAGCGGCGGCTCCGATCATACAATTGCAGTTGCGGACATAACCGATATAGCGTATGCGATAGACCCGCATGGCGCAATCGGATTTCCGTCAAAATTTAGTTTGACTGTACCAACATATACGACAACTGGGACGGCGTTTACCAACCAGCCTATAAACAAAACGGCGTTTGTGACATTTTACGGGGATTATTTCCACATCACAGGACAGTTGCAGTGCCACCCGACTTCCGGCGGCACAGGCGCGTTTGAAGGGCCATTTACGCCAGGCGAACTACCAACCATTTCTACTCCGAATTCAGGAAGCGCAATAAAGGTCACGGGTACATTCGTTTCCGGGTATGCAATGATTGAATACGGAACGCGCACGATAAAAATTGCAAAGTATGACGGAGCGGCAATAGCAACAAACAGCGAATATGTTTATTTTGATGTAGCGTGCAGGTATTAAGGAGGAAAGAAAGATGAATATTGTGGACATGCTTGCCCCGCTCGGGAGCACCGTGCGCAAGGGCAAGGAAATGATTAACTGCGTGGGCGTAACGATACATAACACGGGAAACTCTTCACCTGGAGCAGGGGCGCTAAATCATGCCAAGTACCTTCGCGGGGACGGGCAGTACAGGGTGCCGGGATGGCATTATGCCGTGGACGACGAAATCGCCGCCTGCAGCATACCGGATGGCGAGATTGCCGAACATACCGGCACCAGGCAGGGCAACGACACCACGCTTGGAATTGAAATCTGCATGAACCCGGACAGCGACATCCGAAAGGCGACCGACAACGCTGCGGAGCTCACGGCCATGAAGCTTAGCGCCATGGGATACAACATGGCCGTATGGAAAGAGAATCTGTTCCAGCATAACGACTGGTCCGGGAAAGACTGTCCTTCGCAGATCCGGCGCGGGATCCCTTACGACTGGAGCACGTTTGTTTCCAAGGTAAACGGGCACATGAAGGGCAGCACATGGCAGCCGCCGACGTTCGTGATCACGCATTTGTTAAAGAAGGGCATGGACGACGCGGAGGTGATCCACATCACCCGGAACCTGAAAGCGCTGGGGTATACCGAAAGAAAGACCAGTATATTCGACGCCGATATTGAGCGGGTTGTGATGGAGTTCCAAAAGGAGCACGGATTAACAGCGGACGGCATTGTGGGCAGGCAGACAACGGAAGCGCTGGGCGGTAAATGGGATCCGAATTATGTGGCTCCTCCTGAAATAAATCCGCCGACAGAAGAGCCGGACGAGCCAAAGAAGGGGCCGCTGGTGATTGACCGCCTGACGGAAGAAGAAAAAAAGAGAGCCCTTATTGAAGATGGGGCACAACGAGAAAATAATTAAAAAAAGACAACCAATAAGAAAGGAAGTGTTTTAAATGGCCGAAAAAATAACAGATGCCTATGTTATAGGCTCTGAAGCGGTGCCGTGGACGGCGGCACGAATCGAAAAAAGCTTTGCGGGAAAAGCGTTGATTTATTGTACAAGGGGGACTGTCACCATCGCAAAGCATGTTGAGGAAGTGGCATATGTCGCGCCGGTGGCGGCTGATCCCGAGGCGGAGCCGCCGGTCGAAGAAGTGCTGGAAGTGGAATATGTCGCGCCGGAGCCGAACGCGGACAGCCCGAGGTTACTGCCTATTGGAGCTGGCGGGCTGCCCATGATCGTGGACGGTGATATATGGCTGTACAATGCGGACTACGGAACAGACGTAAACGCGCTGCTGCATGTTGTAGAATACGATCTTACGGCGGACGATCTGGCGCTGAAAGAGCCGTTTGCGCTGTATGGCTCTTCAAGTATATCCTCCACAGCGGCGGTTGTTGCCCCTTACGCCGATTTACCCGCAGCAGAGGCAGCCGTGCTCGTAACATCAAACGATGTAAATGATACAGCGGAAGGAACCGGAGCAAGGACTATTGTTATCAATTATCTTGACGATGCGTTCGCCGAAAAATCCGAAACGGTTATACTGGACGGAACGACAGGCGTGGCCACAACGGCAACCGATATATACCGTATTATATCCGCTTATGTAGCGTCCGCTGGGAGTGGTGGAACAAACGCAGGGGATATTTATATCACCGATGCCACTTCGACATACAATTATGCCATCATCGAGGGCGGCCAAAACATCGACAGGAAAGCGGTTTACACCGTTCCGGCCGGAAAGACACTGTACATCACTTCCATGTCAGCCGCGTTTGCGGAAGCAGTAACCGGTTTTGACTACGGCACATTCTACATCATGGCAAACCAGCTAAACGGTGTTAAATCCACCAGGCAGCATATATTCGCAAAAGTGATGTCAAGGGGCGCGCAGGAAACCATCAAATTTGACGCGCCGCTTAAATTTGTTGCCGGTGTTGACGTTGCGGTTTACGGCGTAAGCACGGCAGAGGGCGCGGGAGAGGTTGCACTCTTTGGCAGATTGGCATAAAGCGGAAAGGGGAACACTCAAATGGAAACGGCTTTTACTATAATCGGATTTGCAATATCGGCGCTGGCAATTCTTATTGCTTTACTTATTTATCAGCTTAACCGCAGGGACAAGCGCATGGAACGCTTAATCAAGGGCGAGGTTGTGAAAACAAAATATATAGACGCTGCGGGCTGCCTTGCTTTTAATACCGCCCGCGCTCTTCACAACAAGATCATGCCGGACGGCACCCGATTATGTAACGGCGAAGTCGAAGAAGCTATGAAGTATTACAAGGAATGCGAACATAGATTTGACGACTATAAAAACGAATCAAATATTTTACACAATGTGAAAGGAGGTTAATTATATGAAACAGGAAACAATGAACAGACTTAAATCGCCTGTTGCGTGGGGAACGGTTGTGAATCTCATCATTTTCATGGTCCTGCTTGTTTCCGGCCAGGACATAAGCGAAACGGCCATGAAAGCATACACCTTGGTCACGGCGGCATTGACGGCGTTTGGCATTTGGAACAACCCGACCAGCAAGACGAGTATTTAAAAATTAAATGTCTTCGTACAAATAAGGGCCCCTATCTGGGAGCCCTCTTTTTTACTATAATGATCACCGCGATTATCGCCGCAATACCCACAACTACCAAAACAGGCAGAATGGGCGGCTCCGCTGGCGCCTCCTGTGCGCCGCCCGTGTCGGACGATAGAATGGTCACCTGTGGGACAGGCTTCGGCGTAGGGGCTTCTGTGGGCTCAGGCGCGGTCATGTATTTATCGGACGTGCACGCGGGGAGGGGCGGGTTCTTGGATGTGTCTATCGTATGGGTCTGTAAGAAAGAATCATCCACGAGTAATAGTTTTCTGTCCGGTTGTACGGTAATTTCTTCATCAAAAATATGTTTCATATAGCTTGTTATATCGAAATAGTACCATTCACCATCTATTTTGATTATATTGGCTCTGTGAGATATATCACCATATATTGTAATTATTCCGTAGCACGGTACATCCATCTGATAGAGCAGGTATTGAAGCGATTCAGATATCCCGGCGCACACGGCCTTATCAGTCAGCAATCCGTCAACTATATTCTGCCCGTCTGTGCTTGACGACATATCATATATTACATTTTCAATAAGGTATTCGCCTATTACTTCAAATTTCTCATACTCCGTCATATCGTCCGTGACCAGGCTCAATATTTCGGCAGACTTTTCCGCAAGCTGCTTATCCAGCGCGGCCTTTTCTTCGCCCGAATAATCGCCCTTGTAATTGTACAGCTCCGGCGCATCGCCGAACACGTACGCGCCGATCTCCCTTGCGCGTTCTTCCGTGATTCCGTAATCCTCCGGGTATACCGTACTGCTGCCGGAATCAAACTGTTCGTAAACATGATCGTAAAATTCAAGTTCATTGCCGCTTAAAGTAGACCGCGCGTAATACTGGTCTTTCGTAATCTGCGCGGAGGCGGAGGACGCGAAGGAGAGAATAAGAATTATTGTAATGAGAATCGTAATTACTTTTTTCATGGTTATCACCTGATTTGTTAGTCATTTGATAGTCATTTGTTAGACAATGAGATTGTAGATGGCTGTACGCCGTTATACAAAATGGCTTAAACATGCGGATTGCGGCTTTATGAACGCCTTTAAACTACGACTGCCAGTCAAGTACTCTAGCCAACTGAGCTATACCCCCAAAAGTCAGCAGATTTATTTTACAATAACCTTGCCATTCTGTCAATTTGAAAATATTTAAAAAAGAACACTTTCGTAAAATCATGCTCATATACTAGTACCATAACGGATAAAAGGAGATGGTAAGATTTGAGCACAGGATACATAACGCTGCGGGTTTTTTCCGCAGGCAGGGCGATGCCCGTGCCCAAGGCGCAGGTAAGGATCGTCGACCTGAGAATCGCGCTCGACCAGACGATCACGACCGACGCGTATGGGAACGCCGACAAAATAAAGGTGTACGCGCCCGAAAAAGAAATTTCCATGAACCCCCAGGACACGCAGCCGCCATACGAGACATACAACATAGAGGTGGCCCGCGACGGATACATACCCACCATCATAAATAACGTGCCGGTGTTTGCGGGTGAAACATCCCTGCAGCCCGTCGCCATGATCCCCGCGCCCGAAGGGGAACAGTACGCGAGCCTGGTGGACAACTACGACGTGCCGCCGGGCGGGCTTTCCATCAAGGGGGAGCGGTTTGCCGGGGCCGGCGGGGAGCAGCACGCCGTGCATATGACGAGGCCGGTGTACATACCCGAGACCATCCGCGTGCACTTAGGGCCGCCCGGCTCGGGCGACAAGACGGTGCGCGTCCCATTTGCCGATTATGTGAAAAACGCTGCCTCCACCGAAATATATCCCACCTGGCCGAAACAGGCCCTGAACGCGAATATTCTCGCCATCATTTCTTTTGCTTTGAACCGGATATACACGGGGTATTACCCCGCGAAGGGATACGATTACGACATTACCGCAGATCCCATGTCCGACCCGTTTTACGTGGACGGCCGCAACGTATACGTTAGCGTGAGCGACATTGTTGACGAGGTTTTCAACGAATTCATCAAACGGATGGGATTCGCGGAGCCCCTGCTGGCGGCATACTGCAACGGCATCACTGCGCGATGCGAGGGGCTCTCCCAGTGGGGAACGCTGACCCTCGCAAACCAGGGAAAATCTGCCGAGGAGATCTTAAAATATTATTACGGGAACGTGCAGACCAATGAAAGCGGCGACATCCGCGGGATTGGGAAGGATTACCCGGGCACGCCGGTCCGTCTGGGAGACGTGGGCGAAAACGTGATGGCACTCCAGCGGGCGCTGGACGAGATTGGCCGGACGTACACCAACATCCCGGATATCCCCAGGATAAACGGGAATTATGACGCGTACACCCAGGACGCCGCCCGCGCTTTTCAGCGGCAGTTCAATCTGTCGCCCGACGGGATCGCGGGGAAAAAGACGTGGTACCAGATACAGTTTGTTCACGCGGCGTACAGGAAGCTGGAGGAATTGAGCCGGCAGAGGGCGGAGATCACGCTGCCGGGAAGCCCGCCGGACACGACACTGATGGAGGGGGACAGGGGCGTAAATGTGCGGATTTTAAAGTTCCTGCTTTTTGCAACCAGCGTTTTTTACAGCAGCGTGCTGCCCGTGGCGGCAAACAACGTGTTTGACGCCGAGACGACGGCTTCCGTAAAATCGTTCCAGAAGACATATGCGCTGCCCGAGACCGGAACAGCCGATCCCGCCACCTGGGACGCGCTGATGAACGTATACAAGGGGATCGACAGCCAGGCGGGCACGGTGCTTGACCTTATCCTCCTGCCGCCCGGAGCCGGGATCGAAACGGACACCGGGGCACATACGGCCACGCCCCAATTAAGGCCCGTGCAGGGCGCGAGGGCAAACACAGATTTGGAAAGGGTGAAAACAGCCATGAAGATGAAAGACGACAGTTATCCGTTCGACCCGATGGGCGGCGGCCGCATGGGCATGCGATATTCCGCCGATATCCCCGATTATATGCCGGTGTCGGCCAGCGAAGAGGGGACGATGCGTCAGGGGGAGGAGATAGACCCCTTCGACCCGCCCGCGCAGTACGGGCCGGTGGCGCGGCAGTATTTTGAGCCGGAGATGCAAAAGGACGCAGGGCAAAGCGGAGGATTCGATGACATGACCGGCATGACCCGGCCGGGAACGCAGTTTTATCCGCCCGCCCCCATGCGGATGCCGGGCATGCCCGCCGGCGGGATGACCGGGCGCGGCGGAGGGATGACAGGGGAGACCATGCCCGGACCCGGCGCTTATGCGGCCCCGCCCGGGTCCGCCTTTGGGATGCGGGAGACCGCCCCTCCGGGCGGGGAGCCGGATACGGACGCCGAGGGGACCGCGGCATACGAATGCCCCGCGCCGCCCAGGGTAAGCCCGCCTTTCCCGGGCAGGGTTTTAAAGATAGGCTCCAAGGAAAGGGAAGTTGAGATGATGCAGGAATTTTTAAGCTACATCGCCCTCTCCCTGATGCGCTATAAAAAGATCACAAACGAACTGAAGGTGATTGTGAACGACGGGATATACGGGATAGACACCACCGACGCCGTCATTCGGTTTCAGAACCGGTATGAGATGCCGGTGAACGGCGTGATTGACGCGCCCACCTGGGCAAAGATCGTGGAGGTGTATAATTCGCCCTTCGAATGATCGGGTTTACCCGGCGGTTCAAGGGAGGCGCTGCCCCCATAGGAAAGAGGAATGGAAAGAACGGCCGCAGCCGCGGCCGTTCTTTTTCTGCCTGCGCGGCCCGTATGCAAGAAGTTTGGCATTCTTGTTGAAAAATGCGCGTCTTTTCATTATAATGATAGCGAGAAGCTGTGCCCGCAAAAAAATATATGACGGGACCTTAAAAAAACGGGGCGCGCGGCGGTGGGCCGCGTACCGAATGACAAAGGATGTGTTCAGCCATAAAAATATACGATATTACGTTTGTGCTGAGTGAAGAAACAACGGTATATGAAGGCGACCCGCATTTTATCAAGGAAGAAGTGTTCACCCTGGATAAGGACGGGTTCGCATTGTCCCTTATCCGCATGGGCAGCCACGCCGGCACCCATACGGACGCGCCTTCGCATTTTATACAGGGAGGCAAGACCCTTCTGGACATCCCCCTGTGCGATTACATAGGGGAATGCCGTGTGGTTGGGATGGACGAGCTGAAGGACCTGGCCGGCGTGGGCAAGGTGCTTTTAAAATCCGCGCCGGGCAGCGAGGCCCGGCTTACGGTCCGGCTGGCCAAGACGCTGATAAAAAAAGGCGTCCGGCTGGTAGGGACCGATTCGCTTTCCATTGGGGACGACGCCGTGCATAAGGAATTGCTGGAAAACGACTGTGTGATTATTGAGCTTTTAAAGCTGGACGGCGTGCCCGCGGGGAAATACACGCTGTACGCGCTCCCGCTCAAGATAGACGCGGACGGGTCCCCCATACGGGCCTGCCTGATTCCCGCTCCTTAGTGGCGCGGGCGGTGGAAAATAATGCTTTAAGGAGAAATGATTTGCGAAAAGGATGCCTCGTATTTTCTGCAGTCGGGACCGTGCTCGCCGTTATGGCGCTTGCGGTTTTTTGCATACAGATTTTTTCGTTTAACCGGGACTTTTACGCGGAAGAATACGCAAAGGACAAAACGGCCGAAACCGTGGGCGTAAGCGAAGACGAACTTGAGGACGCTACGGACGCCCTCCTTTCTTATATCCAGGGGGGGCGGGAAGACCTTGACCTTTCTGTGACCATGGACGGGGCGCAGCGCCAGTATTACAACGAACGCGAGAAGGCGCACATGGTGGACGTGCGTGCCTTGTACCTGTCCGCGGTGAATTTTATGGTTTGGGGCGCCGTCTGCGCGGCCGCTCTGTTCGCCGCCTGCTTTATTATCTGGAAGCGCAAGGCGCTGAGCGCCGTGCTGGAGGGGATATACAAGACGGCAACCGTCATCCTGGCCGCTTTTGCCGCGCTGGCCGTTTGGGCGGCGATCGATTTTAACGGGTTCTGGGTTTCTTTCCATCTGGTGTTTTTCCGAAACGACTTATGGCTGTTAGACCCCAGGACCGACCTGATGATACGGATGTTTTCCTCCGGGTTCTTCTTTGACCTTGTTTTTAAGATACTCGCGCTGTTTTTAGGGGTCCTTATCACGGCGGCCGTCATCGCCCGGATCGCGTATAAGAGGCGGACGGTAAAATGACGGAGCAAAAGGATTTAAGCATTCTCGCGATAGAGACTTCCTGCGACGAGACCTCCGCCGCCGTGGTGAAAAACGGCCGGGAGGTTTTATCCAACGTTGTTTATTCCCAGATTGATGTGCACAGGGAATACGGGGGCGTGGTGCCCGAGATTGCGTCCCGCAACCATATCCCCAAGCTGCCCGAGGTGGTGGAGCAGGCCCTGCCCGGCGGATTTGGCGGGATCGACGCGATTGCGGTGACCGCGGGGCCCGGGCTGCTGGGCGCGCTACTGACCGGCGTATCCTACGCCAAGGCGCTCGCCTTTGCCCTAAAAAAACCGCTGGTGGCCGTCAATCACATTGAGGGACACATAAGCGCGAACTTTATTACATATCTTAATCTAGAGCCGCCTTTTCTGTGCCTGGTGGTTTCGGGCGGTCATACGCAGATCGTCCTGGTGGAAGGGTACTGCGCATACCGCCTGATCGGCCAGACACGGGACGACGCCGCGGGCGAGGCCGTCGACAAAGTGGCGCGGGTGCTGGGGCTTCCTTATCCGGGCGGGCCCGGCCTGGAGGCGCTGGCGCTGGGCGGCGACCCCAAGGCCTACCCCATGCCCATAAGCTTCCGCGGGGAGGACCATCTGGATTTTTCTTTCAGCGGGCCCAAAACGGCGGCAATCAATTTGCTGCACAGGATGGAACAGAAGGGCGAGGCCGTAAACCGTGCGGACATGGCGGCAAGCTTTCAGGCGAGCGTAATTAAGATGCTGGCCGATAATACCTTTGAGGCCGCGCGGCGGGAGGGCATAAAGAAAATCGCGCTGGCCGGCGGGGTTTCGGCCAACGGGGCGCTGCGCGAAGCGTTTTTAAAGCGGGGCCAAAAAGCCGGTACAGAGATATTTATGCCCGATCCGGCCTACTGCACGGACAATGCGGCCATGACAGCAAGCGCCGCCTACTACCGTTTTTTAAGAGGCGAGCGGGCGGGACTGGACCTGAACGCGCATGCGGTGCTTCCACTTGATAAAACCCTGAATAAAATGATATAATATTAGGATGGTTTTGAATCGTGCGCCTTTTTTTTACGGGGTCCCCGAATTGTCGTAAGACAATTTGGGGTGGTTTTGCGGGGTCCCCGAATTGTCGTAAGACAATTTGGGGTGGTTTTGCGGGGTCCCCGAATTGTCGTAAGACAATTTGGGGTGTGCCCAGGAAAGATGCCATAAGAAAAAAGCTGGCGGCGGCTTTGGCGGTGGTGCTCCTTTCGGCCCTGCCGACCGCGTGCGGCACAACACCCGAAAAAGGAGCGGTACTTAAGGACGAGACCCAAAAGTCGGCGGGGATTCTTTCCGGCCTGAACATTGTAGTGGACGCGGGACACGGGGGGTTCGACATCGGCACGCAGGGCGCAAGGACGCGGGTGCCCGAATGCGATGTGAACCTTGCGATCGCAAAACTGCTTGAGGAGAAACTGGCAGGCGAGGGCGCGGCGGTTGTGATGACCCGCGAGGGCAGGGACGCGATCGCGGGCACCAAGGAGGAAGACATGCAAACGCGCGCGGAAATCATCCGCGCGGCGGCTCCCGACATCATGGTGAGCATTCATCAGAACCGTTACGGAGACCCGGACGTGGCCGGGCCGCAGGTGTTCTACCTGCTGAAAGGAACCAAAGCCGAAGCGCTGGCAAAATACGTGCAGCAGGCGCTGAACGACGAGCTAAAAATCAAACATCCGCGCACGGCCATGAGCGGCCAGTACAAGATCCTCCGCCCCGGGATGGGGCCCAGCATCATTGTGGAATGCGGGTTTTTATCCAGCCCGCAGGAAGAAAAGCTGCTGATTGACCCCGCGTACCAGAAGAAACTGGCAGCCGCCATCGTGGTCGGAATCAAGGCTTTTGCCGAGCGGAACCTTGAGATAAAGGTATAAGATATAAAGGAGGCACTTGATTGCTGGAACTGAGCGCAGGCGCGCTGTTGAAACCCGATGCGGCCAGGCAGACAAATCCCCTTGTGCTCGCGTTTATAGGCGATACGGTTTTTGACCTTTACGTGCGGACAAGCCTTGCGCTGCAAGGCAAAGGAAACGCGGGGGCGCTGCACCGGCAGAGCATAGAACTGGTGAACGCGCGGGCGCAGGCGCATCTTGCGCGGAGCGTTTTTGAAAACCTGGCGGGGGACGAAAAGGATATATTTATGCGGGGGCGCAACGCAAAGTCCGCCACCGTCCCGAAGAACATGAGCGTAGCCGACTACCGGCAGGCGACCGCCCTGGAAGCGGTCCTTGGGTATTTGTACCTGACCGGCCGGACCGGAAAGATAGAGGAGATATTAAAGGAGGCTTTGGATGCCGATCACCCGATTGAAGGTTAAACTGCTGGCGGCAACGCCCGAACCCGAAACCATTGTGAGCATGGGCGCGCGCCTGTGCTATTCGGACGCCGGTATCGACCAGCTGCGAGAAGCGGGGGCGAAGCCCTCTCTGATTCGGCATTTGATGGACATGGGGCATCTGTCCCCCGTCGAACACGCGAGTTTCACCTTTGGGATCGAAGGCGTTTCGAGGGTACTGCTGGCGCAGATCTCCCGCCACCGGATCGCGAGTTTTTCCGTACAATCCCAGCGGTATGTGCGTCCGTCCGAAGGGAAGGACGAGTTTACCTACATCCTGCCGCCCGCCATCGAGGCACTGGGAGAAGATGCGATTGGCGAATTTATGGCGCAGATGACCACCATGCAGGGATGGTACGCAGGGTGGATTAAGCGGCTGGGCGGGGGCGGCGAATCCTCAAACGAGGACGCGCGGTTCGTACTCCCGGGCGCCTGTGATACGAAAATGATAATGACCATGAACGCGAGGGAACTCATGCACTTTTTTACGCTCCGCTGCTGCAACCGCGCGCAGTGGGAGATACGCGCCCTTGCGTGGGAGATGCTGGCTATCTGCATGAAAGAGGCGCCCGTTTTATTTGAGAACGCCGGGCCGTCCTGCGTGAGCGGGGCGTGCGCGGAAGGCAATATGTCCTGCGGCAAGGCGCCCCAGGTCATGCGCAGGCATAAACAAATGGTGTAAGTTCTACAGAGGTTTTTTATGAGCAGCGAGCTGATTATCGGCAGAAACGGGGTCCGCGAAGCCATCAAGAGAGGCGAGCAGATCGACAAAATCATGGTGGTGCAGGGGCTCATGGATGGCAGCATCCGCGAGATATTGTTGCTTGCGCGGCAGAACAAAGTGGTGGTGGTGGAGACTTCCCGCTACAAACTGGACGAGATGTGCGCGGGACTGGGCCCGAACGAAAAAATCGCCAACCACCAGGGGATTGTCGCGCTTTTGCCCGCGTTCAAATACAGCGAGATGAACGACATTTTTGAGCTGGCGCAGACGCGCGGCGAAAACCCGTTCATCATTATGCTGGACAGCATACAGGACCCGCAGAACATGGGGGCCATTATCCGCAGCGCCGAGGTGCTGGGCGCGCACGGGGTGATCATAGGCAAGCGGCGCTCCGCCACCCTCAATTCGACGGTGTACAAGGTTTCCTGCGGGGCGGCGCAGTATGTTCCCATTGTGAAGGTGACCAATATTTCGACCACCATCGCCGAGCTCAAGCTGCGGGGTGTGTGGATCGTCGCGGCCGACATGGAAGGGCAGCCCCTTTCCGCGACCGATTTGAAAGGGTCCATCGCGGTGGTGATCGGCAGCGAGGGCGAAGGGATTTCCCGGCTGGTGCGCGAGAACTGCGACACCGCCGTGAAGATAGAAATGGGCGGGCAGGTCAATTCGCTGAACGCTTCCTGCGCGGCCAGCATCATCATGTATGAAAAGCGCAGGCAGGACCTGGTTTAACGGGAGGAGTTTTATTCATTGCTTGATTCGGTTTCAAAAGAAAACAAAATACTTAAAATTGAGCAGGAAGGGGAAGATTACATCTCTGAGGAGTATTGTGCGCACGATCTTAATGAGTTTGTCGCGCTTTCGGACGACGAAGTCGCCATCATGGCCACGGGCGGGAACGCCGCGGCCATCGAGTTTCTGTTGATCAAGTACAAGAACTTCGTGCGGAGCAAGGCGCGGTCTTATTTTTTGATCGGCGCGGACAAGGAAGACATCGTTCAGGAGGGGATGATAGGACTTTACAAGGCGATGCGCGACTACCGGATGGACAAAAAGGCGTCTTTCCGCGCGTTTGCCGAGCTTTGCATCACACGGCAGATTATCACCGCCATCAAGACCGCGACGCGCCAGAAACACAAACCACTCAATTCCTATGTCTCTTTGAATAAGCCCATTTACGTAGACGAATGCGAACGCACCCTGGTGGATATCATCAGCGGAGAGCGGATGCAGAACCCAGAGGAGATATTGATCGACCAGGAGGACCTTTCCAATATCGAGACCAAGATAGGGGAAATGCTTTCCGACCTGGAAAGGTGTGTTTTAGGGCTTTACCTGCAGGGAAAATCTTACGTTGAGATCGGAAGGACACTAAACAGGCATGTGAAATCCATCGACAACGCACTGCAGCGGATTAAAGGCAAGCTGGAAAAATATCTGATCATGAAGAGCAAATAGCCGCATACAATGTTGACAAAAACAATATTCTTTATATAATAAATGTAATGATGAGACAGAAATGAAGGGTGCAGGAGGATTTATATGCCTAACAATGATATCATACTGACACATAAGGGTGTCCGTGAACTGGAAGACAAACTGGAATACTTAAAGACTTTCAAAAGAAAGGAAATCGCCGAGCAGATCAAAACGGCCCGTGCATTTGGCGATATTTCCGAAAACGCGGAGTACGACGAGGCGAAAAACGAGCAGGCTAAGATTGAGGGTGAGATCGTGGCCATTGAAAACATGCTGAAAAACGCGGTTATCGTGGACGAGGAGGAAGTGGATCTTCGTACGGTGAATGTAGGCACGACCGTGAAGCTTTTGGACAAGGAATTCAAGGAGGAAGTGGAGTACCAGATCGTCGGGTCGGTGGAAGCCGACGTGGAGAGGAACAAGATATCCAACGAATCGCCGGTCGGGCACGCGCTGCTGGGCAAGAAGGTGGGAAACATCATCAAGGTGGATACACCGGACGGCTGCATCAAATTCCAGATACTGGACATACACCGGTAAGCGGAAAGTACAAACGCATACACCTGAAAGGAAATATTTTTTTATGTCTACAAACGAACCGACCCTGCAGGACTCAAATGAAATGCTGCGTATCCGCAGGGAGAAACTGGCTTCGCTGAAGGAGGACGGACGCGATCCTTTTTTGATCACATCCTACCCGAAAACCCATTCTTCGAAAGAGATTTCCCGCCGGTTTGAGGAGCTTGAAGGCAGCGAAGTGAAGGTGGCGGGCAGGATTATGTCCAAACGGATCATGGGAAAAGCCAGCTTTTTTCATATTGCGGACGGGGAAGGCAAGATACAGATATATGCGCGCCGCGACGTGATGGGGGACGAACCTTACGCGGAGTATAAAACATTCGATATCGGGGACATCGTGGGCGTTGCCGGCGAGGTCTTCCGCACCAACGCGGGCGAGATTTCCGTGAAGGCCCACGCCGTGTCGCTTTTGTGCAAATCCTTAACGCCTCTGCCCGAAAAATGGCACGGCCTTCGCGACACCGACCTTCGGTACCGGCAGCGGTACGTGGATCTGATTGTGAACCCCGACGTGAAGGAGACGTTTGTGGTTCGCTCAAAAATAATGAAAACCATACGCGACTTTATGGACGGTTTGGGGTACATCGAGGTGGAGACCCCCGTGCTGCACGGCCAGGCGGGAGGCGCGGCCGCGCGGCCGTTTATCACCCACCACAACACGCTGGATATGGACATGTACCTTCGCATAGCGACCGAGCTGCATTTGAAGCGGCTGATCGTGGGCGGGTTTGAAAAGGTGTACGAGATCGGCCGGATATTCCGCAACGAGGGGATGAGCATCAAGCATAACCCGGAGTTCACCACCATCGAAATGTACGAGGCTTATACCGACTACCAGGGGATGATGGATCTGTGCGAGAACCTATTTGTGTATCTGGCGGAGCGGCTGCTCCCCGGCACGGTGCTGACCTACCAGGGGACCGGTATCGAGCTTGCAAAACCCTGGGCAAGGATGACCATGGTCGAGGCCGTGAAAAAATACACCGGCGCGGATTTTGCCGCTGCCGGCGGCGATGAAGAGGCGCGCGCGCTTGCAAAGTCCCTGGGGCTGGAGGTTTTAGGCAGCGAATCCCGCGGCGTGCTCCTAAACGAGGCGTTTGAGCGGTTTGTGGAGGAAAAGCTGATCCAGCCCACCTTTGTATGCGATTACCCGGTGGAAGTCTCCCCGCTCGCCAAAAGGAAGGCGGACGAGCCCTGGCTGACCGAGCGGTTTGAACTGTTTATCTATGCGCGGGAGATGTCCAATGCGTTTTCCGAGCTGAACGACCCGGACGACCAGCGCGAGCGCTTTGCGGCGCAGGTTGCGCAGCGGGCGGCCGGGGACGATGAGGCGCACATGATGGACGAAGATTTTCTGTGCGCGCTGGAATACGGTATGCCGCCCACCGGCGGGATGGGGATCGGTATCGACCGGATGGTGATGCTGTTTTGCGACGCCCCGTCCATACGCGACGTGCTGCTGTTCCCCACGATGAAACCCAAGGGGCAGGGATAACCGGCTGAACCTCGAAACGGAGGAAGGATCCATTGGCTGAATACAATGAGAAAGTGACCAGAGGCATTTTATATGCGTTTACGCGCGTCATACTTTTTGTGGTGGCTGTTTTGGTGATCGCGCTCGCCTTTTTTACAGGGATGAATTCCATGAATGTGAATGTGATTATCAAAGACGCGTTCACCATGCGCGCGGAAGACGTATTGACGCCCAAAACGGGGTATGAGGCCGACCTGCCCAAGCTGTTTGTGCAGGATTTCATTGCGGGCGATCCCGTGCTGAATTCGCAGGTGTATGCCGATTACAATATTTCGAGCTTTTACCAGCGGACGGACGTGAAAGCGCAGATTATCTGGCCCTGGACGAACCGTGCCGTGGTCCATGCGACCGAAGAAGTGCTGGATATCTTGGGCACATTGAAGGAAAACGCCGAAGCGGCAACGCCCGAGCCGCAGACCCAGGTGACCGTGAAGGACAAGAACCCGCCCGAATGGGTGTCCGGCGAGTATGAGGTGACGCTCATAAAGGACCCGGTGTCTTCTTCCTGGAAAGTGCAGGAGATGAAGCTGATACGCGAGATACAGCCTGTGATCATCGCGCCCAGCCGGGAGGCGGCCGAGTCGCCTTCGCCCGAGGCGAGCGCGGCGGCAAGCACGGCGTCTGCTTCCCCGGAGGAAACGGGTGGCGAGTAGGGTTTATCTGGCGCCTTTGGCCGGGATGACCGACGCCGCCATGCGCGAGGTGTGCAGTCTTTGCGGCGCGGACCTGACTTTTACCGAAATGGTGAGCGCCAAGGGAATGCAATACAATAACGAGAAAACGAAAAAGCTGCTGGACCTAAGCCCGCTGGAAAGACGGGTGGGCGTGCAGCTTTTTGGCAGTGAACGGGAAGTTTTGGCAAAGACCGCGCGCCGCGTGCAGGATATACTGGAAGGGTCTCTCAGCGAGATCAACCTGAACATGGGCTGCCCCGTGCCCAAGGTAGTCAAAAACGGGGAAGGCGCGGCGCTGATGCTGGAGCCCATCAAGGCGGCCGGCATCATAAGAGCGGTTGCCGGTGCCGTATCCGTGCCCGTTACCGTGAAGTTCCGCAAGGGGTTTGACGAGGATCATGTGAACGCCGTTGCATTTGCGAAGATGTGCGAAGACAGCGGCGCGGCCGGTATCTGCGTGCACGGCCGGACGCGCAGCCAGTATTATGCCGGCCGGGCGGACTGGGCGATCATCCGCGTGGTGAAAGAGGCGGTTAAAATCCCCGTTGCCGGCAACGGCGACATCTTTGCGCCAAAGGACGCAAAGCGGATGCTGGATGAGACCGGATGCGACGCTCTGATGGTGGCGCGGGGCGCGCTGGGGAACCCGTTTATTTTCCGCAGGATCAAAGAATATTTGGATACAGGGACCCTTTTGCCCGAACCGGGCGCGGAAGAAAAGATACGCATGTGCCTTCGGCAGGCGGTCCTCGCCGTGCAATATAAGGGCGAGCATCCGGCCATATTGCAGATGCGCAAGCATGCGGCGTATTACTTAAAGGGGCTGCCGGGATCGGCCAGGGTGCGCGACCGGGTGGTCCGGGCCGTGACCTATGCCGACCTTGAAGAAATGCTGCTTAGCTTTTTGGACAATCGCTAGAAAAAAGGTTGCTTTTTTAGATGGCGCGTGATAAAATAAACTCTGCTATATAAACGGGAGGAGAAATACATGGATATTTTATCGCTTATTATAAAGATAGTATTGGTTGTATTTTCGGTATTCTTGATTATCGTTGTGCTTTTACAGTCGGGTTCGAAGCAGGGACTTTCCGGCGCCATTACGGGCGGAGCGGAACAGATCTTCGGCAAGAAAAAGGCACGCGGCATGGACGCTTTACTTGTAAGGCTTACAAAGGTGGCGGCTGTCGGATTTATGATTCTGGCGGCAATGCTGGTGATCATTCAGAAGTTTTGGATGTAAGTTAAACAAGATGAGCGCCCGCAAAGGCGCTTTTTTTATTGGTATTAAAGCGTTTAGGGAATGCACGGAACGTGTAGAATATATTTAGTTTGATAGCGGCCCTTTTAAAGGGGCGAAAGGAGTTTTTTTTGGAAACAATAAGAGGCTTTCTGCAGGTAAAAAGCGGTGGATTCGGCTTTGTACTGGCGGAAGACGGGGATATATATATATCGGCCGAAAACAAGAACGGCGCTTTTAACGGCGAAGAAGTGATTGCCGGCATATACCCGGACAAACGCCGGGGCGGGAGCCGGGAGGGATTTGTGAAAGAGATCCTCTCAACGCTGCCCATAGAGATGGTGGGGACGGTGGACCGAGGCAGCCGGGCCATGTTTGTGGTTTCGGACAACAAGGTGACCGAGGACGTCTACATCCCCAAACAGAAGAATAAAGGGGCGAAGGACCGCGACAAGGTCGTGGTTTCCGTGACCAAGCGCGGGGAGAACCATAGGAGCCCCGAAGGCGAGATCGTTGAGGTGCTGGGGCGCGCGGGAGACGCGGGCGTGGACATCTTAAGCTTTGCGCGAAGGTTTGGCCTGACGGCCGGCTTCGGCGAAGCGGTGGAGCAGGAAGCGAATTCGCTTGCGTACCGTGAGAGCGACATCCGGGAACGCACGGACCTGAGGGACGAGACCATATTTACCATTGACGGAGCGGACGCCAAGGATTTGGACGACGCGGTCTCCCTGGAAAAACTGCCGGGCGGGCATTACCGGCTGGGGGTGCACATTGCGGATGTGAGCCATTATGTGCGCCAAAACGGGGAGATTGACAAGGAAGCCCAAAAACGGGGGACCAGCGTTTACCTTGTGGACCGGGTGGTGCCCATGCTGCCCGAGAAGCTTTCCAACGGCCTTTGTTCCCTGAATCCCAGGGAAGACAAGTTGACGCTCTCCTGCATGATGGAGATTGACGGGAACGGGGATGTGCTTAAGAGCACAATCGTCAAAAGCGTGATCCGCTCCTGTGAGCGGATGACCTATTCGGACGTGAACAAGATTCTCGCGGGGGATGAGGCGCTGGGCGGGCGGTACGCGGATATTCGCGGCACCCTGCTTCTGATGAACGAACTCAAAGACATTTTGCGCGGCCGGAGGTTTGAGCGGGGGAGCATCGATTTTGAGCTGGAGGAGCCCAAGATCGTCTTGAACGCGAAGGGTTTTCCGGTTTCCATAAAGCCGGCCGAACGGGGCGAAGCGGAAAAGCTGATTGAGGAATTCATGCTGGCGGCCAACATCACGGTGGCCGAGCAATATTATTTTATGGAAATGCCTTTTGTCTACCGGATCCACGAGACGCCGGACACGGAAAGAATGCGCGAGCTGGCAGTGTTTTTACAGAACTTTGGCATCCGTTTGAGCGGATACCAGAACATACACCCCAAGGCGGTGCAGGCCGTATTAAACAAGGTGCAGGGGACCGAGGAGCATAACATTATCAACCGGGTGACGCTGCGTTCCCTTAAAAAGGCGCGGTACGACATGCTGCCGGTGGCCCATTTTGGCCTGGCAGCCGAGCGGTACTGCCATTTTACCTCTCCCATCCGGCGGTATCCCGATCTGATGGTGCACCGCATCATCCATGCGGTGATCGAGGGGCGGGCGAACAAGAAGTACATAGAAAAGCTGGAGGAGACGCTGCCCGCCATCGCAAACCGGTCCAGCGTGATGGAACGCAACGCCATCGAGGCCGAGCGCGCCGTGCAGAGCCGCAAGATGGCTGAGTTTATGACGAAGTTCATTGGCAGGGAGTATTTCGGCGTTGTTTCGGGCGTGACGCGCTTCGGGGTGTTTGTGGAACTGCCCAGCACCATCGAGGGGATGGTGCCCTTGGCTGAGATGAAAGACGATTTTTACGAGTATATGGACAAGATGTACTGCGTGATCGGCGAGCGGACAAAGAAGAAGATCAGCCTGGGGGACAGGGTGAAGATACGCGTTGTATCTTCTGATGTGGAAGCCAGCAAAATTGAGTTTGCGTTTGTAAAATGATGCTGTATAATAGGATAGAGGTTTTGGCATGGGGGAAGGAATCAAGCTGCTGGCCACCAATAAAAAGGCCAGGCACGATTATTTTATAGAGGATACGTACGAAGCCGGAATCGCGCTGACCGGGACCGAGGTGAAGTCCCTGCGCGCCTCCAAGGCCAATATTCGGGACGCGTACGTACTGATCCGCGGTGCGGAGGCGTATGTGCAGAACATGCACGTTAGCCCCTATGAAAAAGGCAATATTTTTAATGCCGACCCTATGCGGACAAGGAAACTGCTGCTCCATAAGCGCGAGATCGCAAAGCTTCTGGGACTGACCGCCCAGAAAGGATATACGCTGACCGTTCTATCCGTTTATATGAAACGGGGGAAGGTGAAGATTGAGATCGGCCTGGCCCGAGGCAAAAAGCTGTACGACAAACGCCACGACTTAAAGGAAAAAGCGGTGAAGAAAGACATCGAAAGGCGGCTTAAAAGCGAAAGAGTATGAGCGCATTTGAAATCATTATGCTCGGCTGTTTCGGCGTGGCCTGGCCTGCGTCCATCTACCGGTCCTACAAGGCGAGGACGGCAAAGGGAAAGAGCGTGCTGTTCCTGATTGTCATTCTGATAGGATATGCTGCGGGGATGCTGCATAAACTATATTACTCCCATGATTTTGTGATCTGCCTGTACGCGGCGAATTTTGGGATGGTGTTTGCCGACCTGATGCTGTGGCTGCGCAACAGGAAGATCGACCGCGCCGAGGAGGCGCGGGAAGCGGACCTGGAAATAAAAGCCTAAGCGTTACAAACGAGCGGAATGTGTTTATAATATAATAGGGTATATGCTCATACAAAACCGCTTTTTGCGCATATATATAACAGATAAAAATATCTGCAAATCATGGGGGCGTACTGGTTTCGACGGGGATTTTGTAGGTAGGATAAGCAAGCCGCAGTTATTGGAAGCTGCGTTAAAAAAGCCAAAGCTAAATTTAAATGCAGACAAAAATGAAAGGGCTTTTGCCCCTCAATTAGTCGCTGCTTAATTAGTTAAGTAAGCGCGCTCCGGCTGACCGCCGCCCGTTACGGTCTTTCGGAGCCAATTTAGACGGGGTATCACACAGTCTAAGCTTTGCGGCTGTGCGGGACTTTATGAAGCTACCTGCGCGCAGATTCGCAAAAAGGAGGGCGCACGGGGAAATAAATCCTTATTGCTAAGCTTGTAGAAAGTCCTATGGACTGATTTTCGGACAGGGGTTCGACTCCCCTCGCCTCCACCAACTGATCCTTAGATGAACACCCTTCATCTAAAGGAAGATTTGAAGGGCCATCCTGTGTGTTATATAGGATGGCCATTTTATCATCATAAAGGTATATTTTACGCACAAATGTGTCAACAAGAGCCTTCCGGTACTTTATGTCGTTTATATCACCTTTTTTAAATCGCTCCATAAAAAATTTAATCTGCTGGACGGTGAGTGTTGGAAATGAATTGCTTTCTTGAATTAATTGTTTTTCAAGCTCTATTTTCTCTGCCTTACGTATTTTAATCTGTTCAGCAATTACATCTACTACTTGTCCGCTTTCTAATGCCTTGATTAGGTTTTCAGTAGCCTTCTCATTTTCTTTTATTTTCTTTTTTAAGTATTGTACAGCAGAATTATCTTTTTCTTTTTCACATAAGGAAACAATCTCTTTTGCTATTTTAGAGATGTTTTCATTGGTTAAAAGTTTTTTGGTTTCAATTACAACAAGGTCTTCAATATAATCCTTTTTTACGTTCTTTTTATTACATTGCTTTTTACGGCTGGCTGAGCAAGCATAATAATTATAAAGTTGTCCGCTTTTTCCTGTTCCACTTATGCCTGTCATCATACATTTACAAAGACCACAAAACAACTTTGTAGTCAAAATATATTCTACTTTAGCTTTAGACCTTGCTGGAGCCTCTTTGTTTTTTAACATTTGAATCTGCACCTTATTAAATAATTCTTTTGAAATTATTGCGGGTAAACCATCCGGAATCTCGGTATCTCCATAGGTGTAAACACCTGTATACCGCTTATTTGTAAGGATTCTGCGGATGCTGTTTTTATTAAATTCATTGCCTCTTGAAGTAGTAATACGGACACTGTTTAAATACCTAATTATTTCAGCCATTGTTTTGCCTATTGAATACATATTGAAGATTTCTTGCACAATAGGAGCTGTGTGCTTGTCTATCTCAAAATGCTTATCCTTGCCGATACAAAACCCAAGGGCTACATTGCCACCCGTAGAGAGGCATTTAGTGGCATTTAAATCCATGCCTCTTTTAATCTTTTGGGATAATTCTGCTGAATAATATTCTGCCATACCTTCTAAAACAGATTCGATCAATATTCCACTTGCATCATCAGAGATATTTTCGCGGGCTGACAATACCCTTACACCATTCTTTTTTAGCCTTGCCTTATAAGTAGCACTATCAAATCGGTTTCTGGAAAAACGGTCAAGCTGATAAACTAAAACATATTCAAATTGTCTTTTTGAGCTATCATCTATCATTTTAAGAAATTCTGGCCTTTTGTCGTTTGTACCACTTAATGCTCTATCAACGTATTCATGTATTATAGTATATTCGTTCCGTTCAGCAAATTGATGACATTCTTTAAGCTGACCTTCTATGGATTGTTCATTTTGAGTATGAGAGCTAAAACGTGTATAAATGACTACATTCGGCATAAATGAAAAACTCCTTTTTATAAGCTATTTATCAATAAATGTAGGTTTATTGATAAAAAATAGATGTTGACATTTTCTATAATTTATATTATAATATATAATATATTATATATATATGTTTATTTACAAATAACGATAAGATTATCAATTTAGATGGAATTAGGTTATTCTAATGAAAGACAAAGAGATTGATAATCAAGTCGTTTTTAATTTTACTAATTTAATTTTTAGAGATGTACAAGAGTATATATCTGATCATCAATCTGAATTTCAAGAATGGCTTATCAAAGAAAAATTAATATTTCAAAAATATATGATGATTCTGAATTATCAGTTTCAAATCTTTAGTCTCTTTAAGGCCCCTGGGAGACCCCTGATTATTCGGGTTAATCTGTTAATATAAATCATCGAATAAGAGATTAAATCCTTAAAAGCCCCCACAGGATGCCTTGAATAAAATTGAATTATCATTCAATAGAATATTAAATTAAAAATATACGATTGGAAGTGTTATGAAAAATGAAAAACAATGATAAATATAACGATTGGGTAAATAACAAGGATTATTTGTTATATGTAAGATCAATAATGATGCATGGTGCAATGGAAAAGGATCTTGCAAGCAGAATAGGAATATCGCAGAAGACGCTTATTGAATGGAAAAATAGGTTTCCTAAGTTTCGGGCTGCAATCGAGTTGGGCAAAGAAATTACAATTGCGAAAATAGAGAATGCTTTAATTAAGAGAGCTATGGGATATATGGTACGAGAGAAAAAAACGATAGAGGAACGGGGTAGAGATCAACAAGCACAGAGAAACCCAAACAGAAGAGCTATTGCCGAAAACAGGGTAAGAGTAGAAACGATAGAAAAACATATAGTGCCTGATGTGAATGCAATTACTTTGGCATTGAATAATTTAGCTCCAAAGGATTGGAAACGTAATAGAGATAGTCTTGAACTGGATGATGGAGAGACGGGAAAAGAGATGGCTATTACGTTAAATATTATAAGGCCAAAGAAAAATAAAACTAATGAAAGTTCGAACAATCCAAAGTTTTTAGATGATGATGACCAAGAATTATAAAAGAATAATCAAAATAAAAAAATAATATAAATAGTTTTTAAATAGCGATAAGATTATCAGAAATTGAGGGGTAATGAAACATGCAGATGATAATCAAGTCGTTTTTAATTTTGCCTATTTAATTTATAGGGATGTGCAAGAGTATATTGCTAACCATCAAATAGAATACAAAGAATGGTTAGAAAATGAAGAACAAAAAGATTTCAATAAAAGGGACAGAAAGAAGGCTAACTAATGAAAGGCTTTGATATTCTTTTAATCCAAGAAGCTTTTAAGTAAGGTGGATAGCGTATGAATGAAAAAACGAAACAATTAAATATGCTTTATGATCAAATTATTGGGAATATACCATCATCAGGTAAAGATAAGATCGATATTTATCCAATAGAAGCTGGTCTTGGAAAAACTACATATACAGAAAAAGCTCTTATAGATTTGTATAAGCAAGACCCAAATATAAAAGCATTATTGGTTACCAAATTGATAAAAGAAGCAAAAAGGCTACAAAAAACTCTTGGAGGTATAGCCTTAGCCATTTATAGTGGTAAAAAAAAGACTGATGAAAATAAAATAATTAATACGCCAGTTATAATTATTACCCATAGAAGATTTAAAGATTTATGTGATTTTAGTAATCCAAAAAGTAAGTGCGATTGGAAATTGTATTCAGAGGGTAGAAAAAATTTAATTATTGATGAAGAATTAGATTTGTTAAAAATCATCTCGCTAAAACAGGAGGAGTATGATGCTGCTAAGCGTACTGTAGAAAAGTTAGACAGCTATTTGGGGAGTAAATTTGATTATGTTTTTTCGCAGATTAATGATGCTTTCAATAATATAAAAATAAACATTATTCGGCATGATCTTTTTTTAGAACCATATTTAATAGATTATAATAGACAGGTTTTATTGAATAGGTTAATTAAAACAGTAATAAGCACACAGAATAACACGCGCTTTTATAATATGATTTCGACTTTACATGATGAAATGGCTGAATACTATTTTTTGGATTCATATGAAGAACTTTTTGGGACATTATTAAATATGAAAAAGATTTTATTCTCTAAGCAATACATCATAAACAAGTATGGCCTTTTCAGTATAAACTCTGAATGTAAGTATAGACTTCTTGAAAATAATATTATGCTTGACGCTTCTGCAAATATTTTGGCTATCAATAAATACAATGAAACTTTAAATGTTTTACCAATGAAGAGGATTATTGATTATAGCAATTGGGAATTGAATGTTTGTAATTTCAATACATCAAAAAATAATAAATTAGAAAAGCCAGAAATTTATCGTAGTATTAAGTTGCAAATAGAACTGATCTGTAATAATGTTGATAACAAATTATTAGTGATTGGCAGTAAAGCCGATGTAGGCAATTTAGATGAAGAAGGAAAGATTCAAAAATTTTATCCAGAACTTTGTGAAAAATATAAAACACGTATTGCTTTTGTGAATTTTGAAGCGATGCGGGGAAGAAATGATTGGTTGGATTACAACACTTGTTTGATTATCCATACATATTACCGTCCGTCATATTTCTACCCATTACAATTACAATTTAACAAAGAAGATTATAATTTTAGAAATATCAATTTGAAGATGAACCGCTTTTCAGAAAGGGGTAAAGGACACTACGGCTATATTAATTCTTCAACATTAGATGAAATACGTGAGACGGACTTAGTTTCTACGTTATATCAAGCATCAAAAAGGATAAATCGTAAAAATGATATGGCTGCAAAAATATATTTAATTACAAACAACGTTAATGCTATTAATCTGTTAAGGAAGGAGTTGCCTGGTATAAAGACTAAAGAATTTAAATTACCAGAACATGAACTAAGCAAAAAAAAAGGATATGCCAAAACTGAGAATCAAAATGTAAAGATTTTAAAGGCGGTATTCGTGGATATGTTAAATGGTGATTTTAGAAAAAGCGAAAATCCCAATCGACATGGACATTACCCTAAAAAATTTTGTATGGAGATGATTGATTATTTTGGAACTCACAGTTCCCGATATATTAAGCCTTTAGAAGATTTTATGATAACAAACGGAATTACCCAAAACAAACATAATATTATAGTTTTAAAATATTGCAAAAAAGACTAACCATAATTCCCTATATATTATATATTATATATTTAATTAAAATATGTAATGAGGCATTAAAATTTAATTGCTTTCTTTAAGATTTTTAAGTGCAACTCTTACAGCTTCAACGACAAAGGCTGTGAAAGTGCAATCCTTACCTTGAATTTCTTTTTCCACTTGTGCAATAACATCATTGGGAAACCGAATGCTTTTATTGGTTGTCCTAGGAATGACAGGAATTTGAAACTTTTTCATTAATTGTTCCTTCCAATATGTACTTAAAGATATGTTTATGATACAATCAATGATGAAATACGAATGCATTACATATGTATTGCAAAAGATTATTGGGAGGTAAAAATGAAAAGATACATAAGCTTAGTCGCAACGATAATTTTAGTATTGTGTTTGGTTCTTACATCATGTGGAAGCCCTAAATATGAAAGTACAGAGTTATCAATTGATAAAGACGGACCGGGTTTTATTGAATTAATCTCCTATACTGAAACAGCGTTAGAGGATATTACGGGTGAAGACGTATCGGTTATGCCAGATGAAAAGGCATGGGATATTTCAAAAACAGATTTATCTTATGTGCTTTCAACAGACGTTAAAATAGGTGGAATATCCAAAGAAATAATAATAAAAATAAAATTTGATGATAACACATATACGACCTATAGTGTGTATCAGCTAAAAATTGATGGACAGAATATTGATTCAGTAAGTGAAGTCGCAGAAAAATCTAGTGAATCTACAGTAATAACGCCATTTCAAAAAGTTGTTGATAGCGAAAATTCTAAAAAACATGGAGATTTATTAAATGAGATGATGTCTGTCCTAGGTAAAGGCATTACAGAGGGCAGGGAACTGACAGCAGAAGAAACTTCAGAACTGGATAGCTTATTAACTGAATTTGTAGATTGTTGTGATGATATTGTAATGTCAATTTTTCAAAAAGCTAATTCTGAAGGCAGATTGTTTTCTGACGACGAAAAGAAAGTATTGTTGGATATGTATCAGCAAGAAGTGGAATATAACGCTTTAATCTCAACAAAAACAGAAAAAGAAGCTTATGATGAAATTTTTGATAGACATTTTTTAAATATGTTAAAGGTAGGAGAAGAAGCTGGAATTTCGGATAAAACCGTTGGTGAAATGACTGAAGCTGAAAAAATTATTTCAGATAATACTATAACATTATTTGATATATTAATGGAAGCTATGTATGGAGAGTTTGATTAAAGTAGTATTTTTGTTATGTAAGAAGAAAATAAAAAACTTCGACTATAAAGATAAAGAATAATATAATCATCTTTTCAGCCTCCTGGTGGGCTTTCGGTTGATTAGGGAATTAATACAAGGGGTTTCATCATTAGATATAATTAATTCAACCTAGGGGTTACAGGAGGCTTGTATAACCGGGGCTTTAAGAAAAACAATATAAATATTTAATGGAAAAGCTATTTTGTTTTATTAATAAATTCAATACAAAAATCGTATAAGATTGAAGTTGGCTTATGCTTAGTGAAATTTGTACAGGTTAATACAGATTCGGTTGCGTTTTGGCAATTCTTGCAAATAAGGTTGTTGTTTGTAGTGCATTTAAGATAAATATTCAATTCTTCTTTAATAAAACATTTTTTAGAAAATTTATTCATTTATATCGCCCCAACATATTAAAATATAGAATTATTATAACATAAATGCCATTATATGTAAATATTAATCCTCGATGGAAATATGTTTTGATTCACTTATAGCAAAGGTTAATGAAAAGATTGATTTGCTGTTCTCTTATAAAATATAGAAACTTGCAATTAATAGAATAAAATGGTAAATTATAAATAAATATATTCTTCATGTTTAAAATTAAATAAATTTAATAAGGAAGTAGCCTCATGAGTGAGAAACGGTATGTTGATGAAGATTTAAGTGACTTGGAAACTAAAGAATTAATGGAGAATCTTCCAAGCTATTTTGAAGACTTAGGTGATATTTATAAAACTGCAATTTTAAATTGGAGATTTGAGTCCGATCGTGAAATAGAAAGTCAATTTTATGAAATGGGAAAGGCCTATTTTAATACTTCTCTTATTTTAATCGATATGTGTTTAGCAGATAATCATGATCATAAAGCAGATACATGGATTTTTCCTATAATGTTTAATGTGGTTCATGGTATTGAAGTGTATTTAAAGGGGTTTAATTCTCAATATAAGATTTATACTAAAATGCAAAAACAAGAATATCAGGAAAGCAAAATTGAAGGGAACCATGATATTAGGCAACTTTGCCAAGGTGCAATGAAATTAGTAAAAGATAATAATGATAAAGAATTATATAATGAACTTAATTTTGTCAAGAAATTTATTGATATTTTATATGAAAACACAGATGATATGACGTTTGCAAGATACCCAGTAACATCAAAGGGTGCAAAACATTTTTATGTTGAAGAAAAAAAGAATGTAACTATTGATTTGGATGTGTTTAAACAATGGGTTTTGCGTATTTATAAGATTCTAGAATCCTGTACTTTTATCAAAATTGAAATTGATCAAATAAAAGAATGGCTTTATGAGATGCAACAGGAATATGGCTATGATTTTTAGAGGATCCCAGTATGATACATAATGAAAATTCAAGAGTAAAAATACCTGCACTGGTGCATTTTACACGGCTTGGATATGAATACGTATCGCTCAAGAATTATACTGGTGTAATCGACGAGGATACTAATATTTTCGTCAATATTTTTCGTGAATCAATTAATCGGATCAATAAAACAAGCCTAACAGAAAAAGATGTAAAAAAAATAATTGAAGATATTAAAATTATTTTATCGGGTGATGACCTTGGACGAGCTTTCTATTCGCTACTCCTTTCCGGCTATAGGGGGTTAAAGCTAATTGATTTTGAAAATGAAAACAGCATCGAAAACACTTTTCAGATTGTTACTGAACTTACATATAAAAATGGAAATGATGAATTCCGTCCCGATATTACCGTATTGATAAACGGTATGCCTCTTGCATTTTTTGAGGTAAAAAAACCGAACAACAAGGACGGCATTCAAGCTGAATATACCCGGATCAACAAACGGTTTAAAAATAAAAAGTTTAAGCGGTTTGTTAATATTACACAGCTTATGGTTTTTTCCAATAACAGCGAATATGACGATACTGAGGTTGTCCCGCTAGAAGGAGCGTTTTATGCTGCAAGCAGTTATACAAAATTATTTTTCAGCCACTTCCGTGAAGAAGATGATAATGTTTTTGTGCGGATTTTTCCGATTGATGAACAAAAAGAGTTAGAAATATTACAGGATACAAACCTAGTGTCAATTAAATCTAGCCCCGAATATGCCATAAACATCAAACCTGTTTCACCTACGAACAGAATAATAACATCTCTTTTTTCCTTTAACAGAATTATAATGTTCTTGAAATATGCTATTGCATATGTTGAAAAAACGGATGACGATGGTATAACCACACTGGAGAAACATCTAATGCGCTATCCGCAGTTTTTTGCCACAAAAGCGATTGAACAAAGATTGAATTCAGGTGAAAAGAAGGGTATTATCTGGCATACCCAAGGCAGCGGGAAGACTGCCCTTGCTTATTACAATGTTCGATATTTAAAGGACTATTATCAGAAACAAGGTGTTATAGCCAAATTCTATTTTGTAGTTGACAGACTTGATTTACTTGCACAGGCTGCCGATGAATTCAGAGCAAGGGGCCTATTTGTTGAGGAAGTAAATTCAAAAGAAGATTTTGTTGCAAATATAAAAGCAACGGCGACTAGTAATAATACTGGCCGCGATACGATTACGGTTCTCAACATACAGAAATTTTCTGAAGAATCTATATCACAAAAATCAGCCTACAATGTGAACGTACAACGTATTTATTTCCTTGACGAAGCACACAGAAGTTATAGACCGACCGGATCGTTTTTATCTAATCTTATTGCCTCTGATAGAAATGCTGTAATGATTGCCCTAACGGGTACACCATTGATTGGAACGATTTATGACCCAAAAACAAGAGAACCTATAAGCGGGAAGAAGTACGATACCAAAGATGTATTCGGCACCTATATTCATAAGTATTATTACAATCGCTCTATTGCAGATGGATATACCTTAAAACTTATCCGTGAGGGAATAGCTACAACGTATCGAAAGAAGTTGCAATCTGCATTAGATGAAATAGAGACACTCAAAGGTTCTATTTCTAAGAAAGAAATTTTTGCCCATCCTAAATATGTGAAGGCTTTGATAGAATACATTGCTGAAGATTTTAACAAAAGCCGAATTGCCATGAATGACAGCACTATTGGCGGTATGGTTGTTTGTGATTCCTCCGAACAAGCGAGAGCCGTTTTTGATGAAATGAAAGGGACCTCTTATTCTTCTGCACTTATTCTCCATGACGAAGACGATACCGATACTAGAAGACAATACCGTAATGACTTTAAAAAAGGAAAAATTGATTTTCTTATCGTCTATAATATGCTTCTTACAGGTTTTGACGCCGCCAGGCTTAAAAAGTTATATCTAGGACGTATTATTAAAGATCACTCCCTTTTGCAAGCTTTGACCCGCGTTAACCGCCCATATGAAAAATTCAGATATGGATATGTTGTCGACTTTGCGGATATTCGCGCAGAGTTTGATAAAACAAACAAAGCTTATTTTGATGAACTCCAGGCTGAACTTGGCGATGAATTTAAAGAATATGATAATATTTTTAAGACACAAGAAGAGATAGAAAGTGACTTGCAGCTCATCTCTGAAAAACTGTTTCTGTTTGATACTTCAAACGCAGAAGTGTTTTCACAACAGATATCCGCACTTGAAGATAAATTTGAGCTTATGGAGATACGCCATGCTTTAGGGCTATATAAGGAATTATATAATGTTGCCAAGCTGTTTGGCTATGATGAGCTAGCCAACAAGTTTGATTTAGACAATATCAGCGCTCTTTACAATGAAGTAAATAACCGGATAAATCTTATTAACCTTAAACAGACTTTACAAAACGCAGAGGACATGAGCGCTATATTAAATTTGGCTCTGGATGAGATAGATTTTCAATTCAAAAAGGTTTCAGAGAGTGAACTTGTTATAGCGGATAAATTCCGTGATAGGCTTGAACGCACACGCAGAGAAATGCAGCACAATCTTGACCCTAAAGACCCGGAATATGTTACACTACTTGAAGAGTTACAGCGACTCCTCAGCAAGAAAAATATTGAGGAATTGACCGCAGATGAAATGACTGCCAATATTACTGAGCTTGACCGTATTAGAAAAGTCGCCAATCAGCGAAATCTGGCTGACCAAATGCTGGCTGCTAAATATGAAAACGATCCAAAATTTATGCGGACGCACAAGCGGCTGAAGGAAACACCGCCTCCGCTTGCATCTGACCCTGTGCTTCATAAAATTCTGCTATCGCTCAAACATAAAATTGATGGGCGAGTTATTTTAAATGAACGCCTTCTTAATAACGAGCCGTTTTTTATGCAGAATCTATATCCTCTTATAAAAAATGAACTTGTCGAAAACAGTGTTCAATATACAGCTTCGCAAGTCATATATATTGCCACAACCATATCAAACGAATATTTTAGCGAAAGGAACTGGGCCAGTTAATGCAGACTTTAGACATAAAGAAACAAACAAAAAGTATGATAGACGATCTTAAGTCTATCTGCACCAATTATGGGCTGGGTAATGCCAGCAGCGAATATAAAATTATATCCGAGGTCTTTTTATATAAATTTCTTAACGATAAATTTATACATGAGGCAAAACGCATCGTCCCTGCTTTTAAAGATATAAGCGCATCTGAAGCGGAAGACGCAATAAATAAAATGCCGGACAGCGAATATGAACTGATGCTTCTTTCTTTCGGCGCTGATACAGCGAAGCTTAAACGGGAACATTTTATTTCTTATCTTTTTAATCGCCAGAATGAGCCGGACTTTCATAAGCTGTTTGACGATATGTTGGTGGACATTGCGAACTTCAATATTGATATTTTTTCTGTCCAGACGGGCGGACAAACAAAAATTCGGTTATTTGATTCCTTATCGCAGTATGTTACGGAACAGGAAAAGAAGGACAACTTTTGCCGCGCGATTATTGACAAACTTGCAAATTGCAGTTTTGACAATGTATTCGACCAAAAATATGATTTTTTTGCCGATATTTTTGAATATCTCATTAAGGACTACAACAAGGATTTTGGCAAGTATGGCGAGTATTATACACCACATTCTATTGCCAGTATTATTGCAAAAGTTATGGTGCCGAATGGCGCAAAGAATGTTACGGTATATGATCCGGCGGCTGGTTCAGGAACACTGGTATTGGCACTTGCACATGAGATTGGAGAGGAAAACTGCACAATCTATACGCAGGATATTTCTCAGAAATCCAATGAGTTTTTACGTTTGAACCTGATCCTTAACAACCTAGTGCACTCCCTTCCACATGTGGTGCATGAAGATACATTGCTCAATCCTCGTCATCTAAATGATAAGAAAGACGGTCTGATGACCTTTGATTATATCGTATCCAATCCACCGTTTAACGTAGATTTTAGCGAAAACCGGAATATACTTGCGGGAGAAAAGTACCAAAAGCGTTTTTTTGCTGGAGTACCCAATATTCCGAATAAGAAAAAAAGCGCCATGGCAATTTATTTGATGTTCTTGCAGCATATTATCTTTTCGTTAGGGAAGAGCGGTAAAGCAGCAGTTGTAGTCCCCACAGGTTTCCTGACAGCAGGCTCCGGCATACAGAAGAAAATACGTGAGCATCTGGTAAATAATAAAATGTTAAAAGGCGTTATTTCTATGCCATCCAATATTTTTGCAACAACAGGTACTAATGTATCCATTCTGTTCATTGATAAAGAGAATATAAACGGTAAAATTGTACTTATGGATGCCTCAAATCTTGGAACAAAGGTTAAAGTAGATGGTAAGAATCAGAGAACTGTGCTCAGCGGTGAAGAAATTAATACAATAATTAAAGGCTTTAATTCCGCAGAGTCTGAAGATGATTTTTGTGTTGTGGTTGATTATGAAGATATTGTTGCTAAAAAGTTCTCGTTTAGTGCCGGTCAGTATTTTGATGTAAAGATAGAATATACCGAGTTAACACCTGAGGAGTTCGAAGAAAAAATGAGAGGCTTTGCCGCAAGGCTTGACTCTATGTTTTCTGAGAGTCGGCAACTAGAAGATGAGATAAAGAAGAACCTGAGGAAAGTGAAACATGAAGAAATCTAAACTTGGATTAATAGCGCATATTCAATCAGGACCTTTTGGAACTCAATTACACGCAAGTGATTATGTTCAAGATGGTATTCCGATGATTAATGCCAAAAATATAGGAGAAGGGACTCTAATCCTTGACTCAATTGATTACGTGTCTCCACAAACATGCTGGAAATTGAATAGATATGTTTTACAAGAAGGCGACATTGTTTTTGGAAGGGCAGGATCAATAGATAAACACGTGTATATAGATCATAAAAGGGCTGGCTTTTTTCAAGGAACTAATTGCATTAGAGTAAGAATTAGTGATTTGGAATATGCAAAATATTTATCGTATTATTTTTGGTCACCGATAGTAAAAAAACAAATATCGAAAAAGGCTGGTGGTTCTGTTTTGCGATATTTGAATACTGATTTATTAAATGATATTGAGGTGCCTCTTGTTGAAGAAACTAACGTCAATATATCCACATGGCTTGATTTGCTCGACCAAAAAGTTCTACTCAACAACCGGATCATCTCTGAACTTGAAACCATGGCCAAAAACGTCTATGACTATTGGTTTGTGCAATTTGACTTTCCAGATGGGAAAGTCAAGCCATATCGTGCTTCTGGTGGCGAAATGGTTTGGAATGAGCAACTGAAGCGAGAAATTCCAAAAGAGTGGGAAGTTGGCAAAATAGTCGATTGCATAACCCACATTAATACAGGATTAAACCCAAGAAAGAATTTTGTATTGGGAAATGGTAAAAATCGATATATAACAATTAAAAATATTGAAAACGGCCAAATTGATTTTAATAAATGTGATTTAATTGATGATGATGCTTTAACAAAAATTCGTAATAGGTCAAAGATAGATGTTGGTGATATCTTATACACAAGTATTGAACCTATAGGTCGTCTTTATCTAATTTGTGAATATCCGAAAGATTGGGATATTAACGAGTCAGTATTTTCTATACGAACGAATTTAGATATTGTTCCTATAGAGTACCTATATGCTACATTGAATAGTGACATATTCCGGACAATGACAAAACCTTTATGTACTGGTAGTGTTCAAAAAGGCATTCGCGTTGGCACATTGGAACAAATGCCAATAGTTGTTCCTCCCCATAATTTACTAACTTCATTTACAGAATATATAAAACCACTATATGATAGGATTGGTATATCGGAAAAAGAAAATAGAGAGCTTACTTATCTCCGTGACTGGCTCTTACCCATGCTCATGAATGGGCAGGTTACTGTAAGCGAAGACAGAGTTTTGCAAGGAGAGTTTGGACAAAAAGATAATAAAACTCATGAGGTTAAAAAAGCGGCTAGAACGTTTGGCACAAGCAAAGAAGCAGACGATACAAAAGATTTGCTGCGTGAATATTTGGAGTACAAACGTGATGAAAAACGAACGTAAAATTGAACTGGAAATGTTTACGATGGAAATACTGGAAAAATACAGTATCTCCGAGAATCCACCCAAACATTTGCGAGAAATTGCCGAGGGAGAGCATATTGCCGTATTACCGCATGAAGGCTGGGAGCCAGAGATGTGCGGCAAGATTATGTATATTAATGGAGACCCGGTAATTTTCTACAACGCCAACCATACAGAAAGAATGATTAATTTTACTATTGCGCATGAACTTGGGCACTTTTATTTAAAACATCTCGAGGATCAGAAAACAGAAATTATCTGTATGGAAAGGGACTTGCAAAAAATTGATGATCTGAAAGATAAACAAGAAGTAGAGGCCAATTTTTTTGCAGCTTGTTTATTAATGCCTTTTTCCTTGCTACAACCTGCTTTTGAAGCTTTTATGAAATGGAACGACAGGTCTAATGGAGTATTATATGTGGACAAGCAATCATGTAATCTGAGGGATTATAAGTGCTGTATTCAAAGAATGCAATTGTATTTTGATGTTTCGCAAACTGCTATTCGGTATAGACTCATAAACCTTGGGTGGATGGAGTTTAATATAAAATTTGAATCAAATCAAGATAATGGAATAAGTTTGGCCAATTATTTAGAACATCACAAAAAAAGTAATTAAACTTGAGAATTATATTCAACTGAAATAAAAAGGTGATTGAGTTGGCTGATATTTTTAATGATCCTGTTGCTTCTTATAAAAATTTTAAAATGGGAACCGAAATTGATATTGCCGGCATATTTATTTATGATGGCATGAAAGAATTAGAGAAAATCGTTGGTTTTGCATATGAAGGCGAAGTATTTTCATTTTTATACCATATTGCCGTCGGAATTGAAAGATTACAAAAAGTGCTAATTGTTATGCTTGAGGATATATCAGTAGATGAAATTACTTCTTTTGAAGAAAGCTTACATACTCATAATCATCAACAATTACACGAAAGAATAACCCAAAAAAAAGCAATCAGATTAAACAAAAAGGAAATTAGTTTTCTTCATCTGTTAGATGAATTTTATATCAATTGTAGGTATGATAGATTTCAACTTAAAGGAAGATATGGCGCAGAAAAGATTGCTTTATGTAAATTTATTGAAAGCCATATTGATCCAAATGATCTTGAAAGACATTTCATGACGAAAGACATTATGAATACTCCTAAAGTTAAAGAATTTTTTGGACGCATTATAGGTGTTATAGCAAAAAGATATTATTCTGAAATATGCGAACAAGCATATAAACAAAATCTTTATACATATGAATTGAGATATGGTTCTCCAGCACAAAAAATTTTTCTTCCGGATTTTAAAAAGAATTCGCTACAAGAACAAACCATCAATGAACAAATAGCCTTAAAGGAACTAATTGTATATTTGATGAATACGCAAGACCAAAATTCTTTTATTAGGTTCATTAAAGATATAGTACCCTTAGATTTTGATGTAGCCTTAGTTAATGAGTATATAGAGGAGTTATGTAAAGGTCATATTACTCAAGATTTAGTAGATCAAGTAGAATCCATATATGAGGATATGCAATCCGTTAAAAATAGACTTGAATTGATACATTTAATTGGTAACCCCAATGTTAATTTTGACTATGCAGAAATATGGGATTGTTATGATATGATGAAATCTCTTGTTGTGGGAGAATACGATTGCATAGAATTCGCAAGAAATTTTCCAGAGAAATTTTCTTATATTGACGATGATGAAATCTATGAAGTTTTAAAAGTAATACCGGAATTGATTGAGAGGTTGATTCGGAAACAGAAGTTAAGCGAAGAGGATAAGAACCAGTTTATTGAAACTATAGCTGAAATAACTGGAAAATTTAAAGAGTTTTGTGGATTTGAAAATTGAGGCCCAAAAAATGAAAGTTCTTTTTATCTAGGAGATAAATATGAAGAAAAAAGAGTTACAAAAATTATTAGTTGATAGATTTGTCATAAACGATCCATTAGGTGATGGTGGCAATGCAATTGTCTATGAAGCAATACAAAAGATAGATAATTTTAAAGTTGCGTTAAAAGTATTAGACTCAAGTGTTGACAATTTCGACGAAAAACGGGAAAGATTTATTATTGAAACTCAAAAAGTAAAAGAAATTCAGGATGATATAAAAGGGATCATACCTATTATAGATTTTAAATTGCCCGATGATAGCAATCAGAATTTATATTGGTATACCATGCCTATAGCAACTCCAATAAAAAAACATTTTTATGATGAGAAAAGCATATTTAAAATAGTTCAATGCATTATTTCATTAGCGCATGTGTTGTTAAAATTACATTTTGAAAATATCGTCCATAGAGATATAAAACCTAGCAATATTTATTTTTTTAATGGTAGTTATTGTCTTGCTGATTTTGGTTTGGTTGATTATCCTGAAAAAGAAGACTTAACAAAATACGGAGAGCAAATTGGCGCCAAAACTACTATTGCACCAGAAATGAAAAAGGATGCGAAACATGCAGATGGCAAAAAGGCAGATATCTATTCTTTAGCAAAAACCCTATGGATGCTTTTAACAAATAATAAATATGGATTTGATGGGATATATAACCCTAAAAGCAAAGGTATGGGGTTAAGATATAAATTAAAAGATGAACATATCATTGAACTTGATCAATTGCTTTTCGATGCAACGCAGGATGTGCCTGATTTACGACCCTCTATGGAGGAATTTATAGATATTTTAATGGAATGGAGTAAAATATATAAAAATTTTGAATTAAGCAATCTAAGTCAATGGAGGTATATTCAAGGGCAATTATTTCAGAAAGCCATCCCGAATTCTGCTAATTGGCGTGAAAAAGCCACTCTTACTCAAGTACTTAACTTGCTTGCCTTTATGCCCAGCTTAAACCATATGTTTATCCCCGATGGAGGTGGACAAGACTTATCTGGGGCTGAATTTGCAATTGAAGAGGGTTGTATTGAGATGAGAGTATCGGATACAGTATATATTCTTAAACCAAAAGTGTTAATATTTGAAAATATAGAAAATGATTTTTTGTGGAATTATTTTTGGCTTGAGTTAGATGAAATAAGTGCCTATGAGGAGACATCTGATGATCAATTTAGCGAATTGGTAACAGAATACTTGCCAGGTAAATATATATCATGGATTTATGGGAATTATGGATATTATGAAGATGAAAATCCTCTACCATCTAATTATAGATTGGTTTTTAGATATTTAAAGGGAAAATTCGTTTTCTTTTCAAAAACTTCAATTTATAACAGTATCAATGGCACCTATGATGCTCGGCACAATAAAATGTCTTCTGACGAATTTCGTTCATATATTGAAAACATGAGAAAAGACTATTTAAGAATGTATAAAGAAATATTTTTTGACAAATATAATCCGGATCCTTTTCGCCCAAAAATAAATGAGGAAGATGAACGTAAGGAATTTGAAAAAGAATGTGAATTGAAAAAGAGATTCTTGGAATTTGTTAAGCTAAAATATAAAAATTGGAATTTCTATGATTTTTGCGAGAAATATTCAGTTAAAAGAGAAGGATTAATTGCGTATTCTATAAATATAGATTTTTCTGATTATGAATTTTCAATATTAACTAAGGATAAATATATTAATTTGAAAGGAATAATACAAGACGCTGCCGATGAGTCAATAGGTAATGAGTTTCATGAGGATGCGTTTAGATTCTTTGATTTTGGGGAAGCGATTAAGGTCATTTGTGCTATCAAAGAGTTTATACAAAACGAATGCGTAGAAAATGGCATAGAATGGAGCGACGAAATTTATTTTCATACAATACTTCGGCGTGTTAAGCCTCCTAAACATATTTTTAGCAAGGAGGAAATTTATAATGTTTTAAGAAATGGAAATGATCATAAAAATAACGTATTGGCTATTAACGAAAACGGATATGCCCTTTTAATTGAAGACCCGAAATCAAACCAGAAGCGACAATATCCAGTAATTCATGAACAATATAATGCATATAACAATTATGTTGGGCAGTATTCTTCGCTCAATCATTTGGATGATGAATATATATCTTCATTAGAGGGATGGCTATTACATTTGCAATCAAAGAAACAAATTGTGGTACAATTTACTAAGAATAATTTGAGCAAAAAAGAGTTATTAGAAGAGATTATAAAATTTTATTAAAATATTATTAAGTTGTTTGGAGATGAAATTATTATGAGCGTTAGAGAGCGAAGAATTGAATTTAAAGATTGGTTAAGGTACAAAAAGAATGCAACAGGGACAAGATTTTCGGAAAATGCCATTCAAACTTTCCCCTTTGCGTGATGTAAAAATTCCGGATACCGTGTTTGAACCGATTCTGATGCGGGCCAGGTTTCACGGGATCATCGGGGATGATGTCAAGGATAGCGACGTAACCGAGCATATTTCCGATTATAAGTCGTATAAATCAAATTCCGGCCAGATGCTGGATGCCTTGAAAAGAGCGCCTCAGCCGGATTCTAAAAAGGTTTTTGCAAACATCTTTGGCTATTTGTTTGCGAAGGCAATTGAAATGTCTGTGAATGAAAAGAGGAAGGGTTTCTTTAAGAAGCGGGTAGTCGCAGATTATACACCGGCCGATGCTTTTGCCGGCAGAATCCATACGCAATTAAAGGAAGACCAACATAAGAAAATCGAAGGGGCGCTAGAGCTTGGGAAGCAGTTTTACAAAGATTTCTTTTTTTTTATGGAACGGGGGAAGCCGGATGATCAGCAATTTGATTCTGAGATGATCCGGTCTCTTATCGTAGTGCAGGAATTAGGGAAATTGTATGCGCCCATATGTATGAAATGACCCAATACCATATGATCCGCGCTTTTTAGAATGAATCCCTATTGAAAAGGCTCATAGTAATTCCAAACCCACCCAGAAACACAAAGGTATTTTTATTTGGGTTCGTTTGTTCCGTTACGTTGAGGCAAATTTAACAAAGGAGTACTTTTATTCAATTATCACTAATAAAGTAAAGTAAGTTCATCTTTTGGACTAAAAATGGTATACCCCTGAATATGTAAGGTTTTTGTTTTAGAAATAACTGATTGAAGATTACTCTTAATTGTATACAATCTGCTATTTACGTATTCAATTTTACCTTCCCCGAGGAATCTGCTAAAAATATGAACCGGTTCGTATTGAGGTGCTCAGTATTCATTCCTGGATATCTTATTATGTACGGGCTTTAGAACTTAATTTAGAATATATCATATAACATGATGTTGCCCGAAATAAATCAATAAATAATTTCTTTAGATTGTTGATTTTCCTCTTCAAGTTACTTTAACTGCTTTGTATAGCCTTGAATTGCTCCTAATTTTCTTCACCTATAAAAGGATATTTCTTTAAAATTCGGTTTTCCAATAAATTATTACTATATTCAATTCCGATAGGTTTGTATACAAGTCTATTTTTATTCTATTATATTTTAAAAAGGTATTGACATAATAAAATACTTATATTAAAATTATAGAAAATGAACCGGTTCAAATAGAGTGTTATTATATCAATTAGTAATTAATAAATAAAATCAATATTTTTCAGGAGTACCTTATGGCAACATTACGTGATGTAGCAAAGTTAGCTAAGTTATCAACCGGCACAGTATCAAAGTATATTAACGGAAATAAAATCAGCGAGAACAATAAAATAAAAATTGAGAAGGCGATTGAGCTGTTAAAATATTCTCCAAACCCATTGGCTCGCAAACTTGCAAAAGGAAATTCATATACAATTTTATTATTTGTTATAGTTGAGAGCCCAATCGTTGTGTCAACTTGGTTACATGAATTGCCTATCATTCAAGGGATAAGCGATGTACTCAAGACATCGGAATATAGACTTGAAATTGAAATTTCATCAATTAATTTGGAACAATCTAATATTCAAAAATTGGAAGAGTATACAAGCAATAAAAGTATTGAGGCATTAATTCTGCTTTCACCATGGGAAATTAATGAAAGACTTTTGGCATTATTAGACTATCGTGATTTTCCTTACGTAATAATTGGAAATGGCAATACGCTTCACCCGCATAAATCAATTGATTTTGATAATTACAAGCCTATTTATAATATAGTAAAGCATCAATATAATATGGGGCATAAAAATTTTGGGATGATTGCAGGTTTCAAAGATCAGCATCATATGCAAATGCGTGTTCTTGCATTTGAAAATGCTTTAAAGGAAATGAATTTGTTTTATGAGGATTCAATAATAAAATATGGTGACTATAGCCTTCAAAGTGGATATAAACTCGCAAATGAATTTTTGCAGTCAGATAATTGTCCGACAACGATGATATGTGGTAATGACTATGTTGCAGCTGGGGCAATAAAGGCAATTAAAGAACGAGGATTAAATGTTCCCACTAATATTGCAGTAAGCGGATTTGATGCTACAGTTGTTTCTGAAGCCCTTGATCCGGTCTTAACTACAGTTGAAGTTCCTTCTTACGAAATGGGAGAAAAAGCTATAGTTGAGTTGTTGAAAAAGCTGGATAATTCTGATTACCAAATTAAAAATGTTTTACTTGAGAGCCAAAACATTTTTAGAGATTCGACAAGTAAATAATAAAATTAAAAGCAAATTTTAATAAAATAGATGATGATAATTTCCGTAGTGAAAATTTATGAATAATATTTTTAATATAAACCGGTTACAAATTGGAAGGAGTTTTTAATGAATAAAGTACTAAGAAAAATGATATCAGCTTTGCCTAATATTGAAAGCGCTATAAATTCTGACGAGATTCCAATTATCTCAAAACAAGAATATCTATGCCGCATACAAGCAGCGTTGAAACAAAGCTTTGGAAAGTATTCTTATCTAATCATTTATGCTGATCGGGAACATTTTTCGAACATGGAATATTTTACCGGATATGACCCCCGTTTTGAGGAGGCGTTACTTATTTTATCTGAAGGACAAGCCCCGACAATTATTGTAGGGGATGAAGGTCAAAGCTATGCAGAAAAAATCCCGTATGATATCAACATTGTTGTTTATCCTACTTTTAGTCTGCCAAATCAACCGAGAAACAGAAATATTAAGCTATCTAATATATTAGAAGACACTGGAATAAAAAAAGACTCAAAAGTTGGAATCATTGGCTGGAAGTCTTTTGATAAAGATGACTTCACGAATTTTCAACAACAATATGATTTACCGTTCTTTATAATGAGTGAGATTTTTAAGATAGTTGAAATGAAGAATCTGGAAAATGCGATCAATATCATGGTGGGAAATGAAAATGGTTTGCGGCATAATTTGGATGCAAAAGAATTGGTTCTTTGTGAAATTGCAGGGACAAAGTCATCAAGAAATACATATAATGTGCTTCGTAATCTGGAAGATGGAATAAGTGAGCAAGCAGCTTCTGGATTTTTAAATATTGATGGTGATCCGCTAACTGCTCATCCTAATATTAATTTTGGAGAAAATATCTTTTATGCTTTGGCAAGTCCATCTTCAAAGCGCAAGTTGCAAAATGGTGATCTGGTAGGGGTTGGAATGGCTTACAGGAGATCATTGTGCCACAAGATATCTTTCTTTGTAAATAATGCTACTGAATTAAATGCCGATGTTGAAAGCATTTATGATATATACTTTCAAGCAATTACAAAATGGTACGAAAGAGTTGCGATAGGCTCTGTAGCTGGAGAAGTATATGAAGCTGTAAAAAATATTGTGGCTGATTTTGCGAAAATGGGTATTGCGTTGAATCCCGGCCATTTAATACATACAGATGAATGGACAAATAGTCCGTTTGTGGAAGGATCAGAGATTGTTTTGTGTTCCGGAATGGCGATACAGTGTGATTTTACAGCATCTCTGCCAGAATTAAATATCGCAGTACACGCTGAAGATGGTATTATTCTTGCCAGCAATGAAATGCAGAAGGAAATTAACGCAATAGCGCCGCAGGCATATCAGCGCATGATCAATCGCAGAGAATTTATGATTAATGTATTAGGTATTAATATTGATTCAACTGTTTTACCGACATCAGATATGCCCGCTGTCATATTCCCATATTTGCGTAATTTAAATTGTGTTTTGGCAAACAAGTAGAAAGGATTATTTATGATTGTTTTTGATAATGTAAGTTTTTCATATAAAACCGGAAAAAAAGAATTTCAAGTGTATAAAGATATTTCATTTAATATAAAAGATAATGAATTTTTCTGTATAATTGGGCCTTCAGGTTGTGGAAAGACAACACTGTTAAAAAATGTAGCAGGATTTGAACATCCTACAAAAGGTAATATATATTTTGATGATACTATTATTACCGGAATTGATTATAAAAGGGCTATGGTTTTTCAAGAAGATGCTGTTTTTCCATGGATGGATGTTTATACAAACATTGAATATGGTTTGAAAATGAGAGGAATAAATGAGAAAGAAAGAAAAAAGACAGCAGAATACTTTATAAATTTGGTTGGATTGCAAGGATTTGAAAGAACATTTCCAAAAGAGCTTTCTGGTGGAATGAAAAAACGCGTAGATTTAGCCCGGGTTTTAGCAAATGATCCTTCTGTCTTACTTATGGATGAACCTTTTGGTGCATTAGATGCAATGACGAAGGAGATTCTTCAGGAAAAGCTTGTTGAAATATGGGAACATACACGAAAGACTATTTTCTTTATTACACATGATATTGAGGAAGCTTTGTTTTTGGGCGATCGTATTGCTATAATGCAAAAAATATGTAATGGTGGGGAATTTAAATTTTTTGACATTCCCTTTGAAAGACCAAGAAATATTTATCTTAAAGAAACAGAAGATTTTCAAAAAATGCGCAGGATGTTAGTTGAAGAGTTTAAAAAATACGATGCATAAGGAGGCGGATATGAAACTTAAAAGTAAAAAACTAAATAAAGGCATTTACAAAACTATTGTTGTCGCTACTTTTATAGTGATTGTTTGGATATTATTAACAATGGTATTTAAGTTGGTTGCTGCTATTTTTATTCCCAGCCCAGTTGATCTAGCAAATTCTTTCGTAAAATTGGCTCCAGGATTGCCAAGTTCGATTCTTGCAAGTATATTTATTACTATGTCTGGATTTGGAATTGGTATTGCAGCAGGTGTTTTTATCGGCATGATGATGGCATATAGCAAAGGATTTATGCAGACAATAGGACCTTTCATGGAAGTTACACGTCCGGTTCCGGTATTCGCATTAATACCTCTGTTTATGCTCTGGTTTGGTTTGGGACTTTGGCCTCAGATTCTTTTAATCGCTCTTGGAGTTTCAGCAATCTTGGGCGTTCAAACATATGAAGCAATAAGAAACATGCCTATTGTATATATCCGAGCTGCGTTTAATTTAGGGGCAAGTAAACAAGCTATTTTCCGAACGGTTGTTATGCCATACATTTTTCCACATTTAGTAGGAGCAATACGTGTGGCCGCAGCAACGTCATGGGGCTTAGATGTTGCTGCTGAATTTATGGGAGTACAAGTCGGATTAGGTTATACAATGATAGTGCAACAAATGTATCTAAATACATCAGGAATCATTGTAATAATTTTGATATACAGCGCGATGGCAATTGTTTTAGATCAAGTTATTCGTAAAATTGAAAAACGAGTAACCCACTGGACTGACAGAGAAGCGCTTTCATTTGATGGTCTTAATTAAAGTTTCCATAAAAAATAAAGAAAGGAGGGAAATAAAATGATGGTTATGGATTCTCATATGCACTTAATTCGCATGAAGAATTTCGACAAGCCTACTTATGCGTCATTAAACTTGGGTTTGCCGAAAGATACTGACCTTGACACACTTGTTAACTGGTATAAAGAAGCCGGCATAAGCCATGCTGTATGTATGGGTCAAGATATGACAAGAATTTGGAATACAACTTTTGGGGAAGCATATGTCCGAGAGGCATATCAACGATATCCGGATTTTTTCATACCGTTTGCCAGTCTTGAACCAATTGACAAATTTAATCGCTTTAATCAAGCAGCCTATGATGAACTTGAGCGTTCAATTTTGGAAGACAGCATTAAAGGAGTCTTGCTAACGCCCCCATATGGTCAGTATATGTCAAACGATAAAACGGTTTATCCTTTTTATCAACTTGTGCAGAAGCATGATATAGTTATGCAATATCATCATTCAGCTCAAATGGGGCCTGCAATTTTAGCACCAACACAATATGCGAAAATGGAAAACTTAAATGAAGTATGTGTAGATTTTCCGAAAATGAAAATTGTTGTTGAGCACTTGGGATATCCGTGGTCAGAACACCTATTTGTACTGATGACAAATTGCCCACAAATGTATACAGATTTGGCAATGACATACAACAGGCCGATGTGGGTAGCGTGGCAGTTAGTCTTAGCCAGAGAATACGGAGTAATTGACAGAGTGATGTTCGCAACGGATTATGTAAGCTTTAGCTACGACCTATTTTCCGATAATCCCGCAAATGACTTCAAAAGCTGGATTAATGTTGTAAGATTCGACTTAAATGAAATCAACCAAAAATGTGGCTGGCCGTTGTTAACGGATAATGAAATTGAAGATATTTTATTTAGAACAGCCAGTAAACTCTATGGGATTAAAGAAAAGTAGAAAAAAAACCGATATTTTTTGACAGTGATGGAACACTGCCTATCGGTTTTCTCGGACATCTAAAAAATTATAGCATAATAATTAAAAAAATTCAATTCACAGAAAAAACATATAAAAATAATTGGAGGTAAATTATGAAAAACAAGTGGTATAGGATAATCGTAATGACGGTTTCCATAATGATGGCGATTACAGTATTTATGTCGTGTACAGATGCACCGTCCGCTTCAAGTGATGCAGTTACAGAAAAACCTTCATCAGAGGCCACCGTAGCATCAGAAGCCGCGGCGAGCCAGACTGCCGAGGAATTAACAAAGGTAAATGTCGGCATGACTCCGTATAGCATGTATGCAATTTGGGCTATCGCAAAAGATTTAGGCATTGATAAAGAATACGGTCTGGATATTGAATTGTTTGATTTTGCCGGAACAGCTCAGGGTGCTCAGGCTTGTGTGCGCGGAGATGTCGATATTACGGCATCCTGTGTGGCGGAACATCTAACCTCAATAGTTGGAGCGCCAAATTTAGTTAACTTCATGCCAGTTGGATATTTTAAAGGCTTCTTTTACGTAGGTCGTGCAAGCGATATTGAACCCTGGGATGATTTGGTGAATGAGATGGGCCTTGACGCTGCAAAAGAAGCAAGGAGAAACGAGTTTAAAGGCAAGGCGTTTTGTATCATACCTCAAAGAAAATCGCTTATCTTAGATACATTGGCACAGGTCGGTTTAACTGAGGATGATGTTACACTAGTCAACTTCGCCGATGATCAGAAAGCTGCTACAGCGTTTTTGGCAGGTGAAGGCGATTTCTACATTGGAAGTTTGCCGCAGCAGAGAACATTATTAAAAGATGAACAATTTGTGAATGCAGGAGGTTCGGATATTTTAGGACCGGCAGGTTTATGGTATGATACAATGATGACAACTGACGAGTATCTGAATAGTAATCAGGATACGGCGTTAAAACTGCTGGCAGTATTCTATTCTACTGTTAATGAATTTGATAAAAATCCTGATAAAGTTGCAGAAGTTGCAGCAGCTTATTTGTCAAAAGCGACTGGATCTGATTTTGCTAAAGATGAATGGCTGGAAATGCAAACAAAGTTCGATGATTTTCAATCACTTGAAGAAGCACAGGCAGGATTTTATAATAAAACAAGTGATTTATATTGGGGCAATTCTGTGCAATATCAAATTGACCTACAGACAGCTGATGGAACTTTGCCAGCAGGAGTATCGGGTGAACAATACTATGGTGGGTCAGAAAAGTTGTTCAATGCTTTATTGGCCAATCAACAATTAGTGGATCAAATCAACAGCCATAAATAGCATGTATATCAATTAAATGATTTATAACAAATCCGAAAAATATTCTATATATAGTAATATTACAGAATGTTTTTCGGATTTGGCTTGTTATCTGAAAGAGGTTTGGGTATGAAAAAACACATAGAAATGCTTCATTTAGTAAAAATAATTCGTAAAGTCGTAAATGTTAATAAAAATTAAGAAGTGGGAGGCGGGAAATGGCGGAACTCAGATTTAATCCATTTAAGAACGATTGGGTGATGATAGCATCAACAAGGCAAGACAGACCATATATGCCAGAGGACTGGTGCCCTTTTTGTATTGGGTCAGGAAGGGTGCCGGATGAATATGATGTATTAGAATATGAAAATGATTTTCCTGTTTTGTCATTAAATCCATTAAAACCTGATGAAGTGGCAACAAACTTTTTTAAGGTTAAGGAAGCATACGGAAAATGCGAAGTTATTCTTTATTCTCCAAAGCATACGGCAACATTGCCGGAACTTCCTACTACGCATATAAAAAAACTAGTCGATCTCTGGTGTTCACGGTTCAAGACATTGTCTGAAGATGAAAAGTCCAAATATATAATGATATTTGAAAATAGAGGAGAAGTTGTGGGAGTAACAATGCCACATCCACATGGACAGATATATTCATATCCATTTCTTCCAAAAAAGCTAGAGTTAGAGCTTGATTGTGCAAGAAAGCATATGAAAAAAACGGGCAACTGTTTATATTGTGATTGGTTAAAAGCAGAAAAAGACTTTCAAATGCGAGTGATATTTGAAAACAAATATTTTGTTTGTATTGTTCCTTTTTTTTCTGAGTTCACATATGGCATGAATATAATTTCGAAGGAGCATAAAAAATATATTACAGATTTCAATGAAGAAGAAAAACTTGCGTTAGCTGAAGCAGTGAGAAATACCGCAGGCACTCTTGATAGCCTCTTTAATATACCTTTTCCCTATATGATGTGTATGCACAATGCACCCGTAAACATGGAAGATGTTGAGGCTTTTCATTTTCATATCGAGTTTTTTCCTCCAATGAGATCAAAAGAAAAGCAACAATTTTTAGCTTCTAGTGAAACAGGAGCGTGGGCATATTGTAACCCGACCTCACCAGAAGAAAAAGCAGAAGAACTGAGACAAGCTTATGGAAGGTTTCTGGAGAAATAAATATGAAATATAAAGAACTTGTAAATGAATTCTTAAAAATATACGGCGAAAGTAGCGAGAGAATCAGGATATTTGAAGCACCAGGTAGAGTTAATTTAATAGGTGAACATATTGATTATAACGGCGGGCATGTCTTTCCGGTTGCCCTAGAACTTAAAAACATAGTTGTTGCAAGAACGAATGGGACAAACAAGATAAATATGAGAGTTACCAGTTTGCCGGATAGAGTTAGTGCTTCAATTAATTCTTTGGAAGATTACAAGTGCTTAAAATGGGGCAATTATCAAATTGGAGTAGCATACATCTTGCAAAAAGCAGGATATGAAATAATCGGCTGTGACATATTATATCATGGAACTGTGCCTTATGGAGCAGGTCTATCTTCATCTGCATCTATTGAGGTGGCAACAGCAATTGCGCTTGCAAAAATGGGTGGAAAAGAAAAATTAAATATGGTAGAAATTGCTTTACTTTGTCAAAAAGCGGAGAATAAGTATGTAGGAATGAACTGTGGTATAATGGATCAGTTTGTCTCGGCACTGGCTAGAAAAGGTCATGCAATGTTCTTGGATTGTAATACTCTTGAATATGAGCATGTGCCCTTTGACTTAGGTGATTATACTCTTGCAATTACAAATACCAACACATCGCACAAACTCACAGATTCACAATATAATGAGCGACGCTCTGAGTGTGAGCGTGCACTTGAGATAATAAATAAAAATGGCGGAAGCTATGATAACTTATGTACTATGAGTATAACTGATCTTGAGAAGTATAAAGATTTTTTGGATGAAGAGGTATTATATAAACGTGCAAGGCATTGTATTACTGAAGAAGATAGAACTGTCAGGGCTTTATATTTTATAAAAATGGGTGATATTAAATCCTTTGGTAAACTTCTTTGTGAGGCAAATATTTCTATGAGAGACGATTACCAAGCTACAGGAAAAGAACTTGATACCATTTTTAATATTGCTATAAGAATAGAGGGAGTAATAGGGTCTAGAATGACTGGCGGTGGCTTTGGTGGATGCAACATTAGTCTTGTTAAAAAGGATAAAGTAGAAAAATTTAAATATATAATGAAAAAAGAATATATGAGGATAATAGGACATGAGCCTTTTTTCTATGAATCTAATGCTGAAAAAGGTGGGAGCGAGTTATTGCATTGGCGATAATATTAACCCAAACTTTTACTAATTGTGATAAAAGAGGCCTATGTAATACGGTGGAATTCTTGTCAGCTAGTTAAGGAATGCTTGTTCTAATATTCAATTATTATAATTTAATTCGGATAATTTGCATATGGATTTAAAGCTAATTAAAGAGATATAGTTATCCCAAAGCCACCTAAAAATACAAAAGTGTTCTTATTTGGGTTCATTAGCTCCACCAATTGAAAATAAAAGCACCCAACAGGGTGCTTTTATTTTTAATATAGTAGGTGACGGGGAGTCGAACACGAGCGTGCCGCCGCCAGTGGCGGATGAAGGCGCGCGAGGCGGCGTGATAGGGAGCGAAGCGACCGGAGCGACTCCCCTCGCCTCCACCAATACACAATATATAATGGTATAAAAACGAAAAGCCATAATATATTGTGTCATTTTTATATAATTAGACGCAAATGGGATTCCACTTTTATAATAATTTACTATCACAATCCTTAAACTTTCATTTTGAGTTGGATTATCATTTTCTAACTCAAAATCTATGTGGCGTGACCCCATTGCGTTTCTCCTTCTTAGGTTTGTTTTATTCTAAACCTATTTCTGGACCAAAGCTATGGGGTCATACCAGCTTAATTAAAAAATTATATAGTTATAATAATTTATTTTTTTAAATTAAAAAACTATTGACATTTACAAAGAAGTGTCATATATTTTAAATAAAGAATGTGTGTACGTTAACGCAAATAAAATAATGGAGAAAGAACATACAAATCATGAAGAAAGAACATACAATAAAAGATATTGCGAAAGCGCTCGGAGTATCGATTGGGACGGTTGATCGAGCTCTAAACAATCGGGGGCGAATAAGTAAAGAAACACGAAAAAAAGTCTTAGAGATGGCTGATAAAATCGGCTATAAACCTAATAGAATTGCAAGGACATTGGTATTACAACGAAATATTAGGATTGCGGCTATATTACCTACAATTCCTGAATATTTTTTTGGTAAAATTGAAGATGGGATAAAGAATGCCGCAAGAGAACTAAAAGATTTTGGCATAGAGGTAGTGTATTATTATTCAAAAGCTGTTAATGAATTCTTACCGCAGATAGAATTATTTAAAAATGTTATTCAAACAAAATATGATGGAATTTTGATTATCCCTACAAATGCGAATCTGTTAAAGCCCTATGTGGATGCTGCAGTAGAAGCATTAACTCCGGTTGTTACCTTGAATAATGATGTCCCGCAAAGTAAAAGACTTTGCTTTGTGGGAGAGGATTCTATCAAGGCAGGAAAAACAGCGGCTGAATTAATGGGGAAATTTTTGAATAATGAAGGAAAAGTAGCAATACTTTCCGGCTTTCTTCAGGCAACTGCACTTAAGAGGCGATACGAAGGCTTTGAAGAGGTCATTCATCAAAATTACCCTGGCATTGAACTGATAGGTCCGTATGAATATTCTGAAGATATGTGCGAAGCATATGAAATTACAAAGGAACTTTTATTAAAAAACATTGATTTAAAAGGAATATTTTTAACTTCTACAACAGGTTTAGTACCTGCTGCAAATGCAATTTTAGATTCTAAAAGAGAGAAGTTTGTTAAAATAATAGGATTTGATATTAATGAACAAATTCAAGTAATGATGAGAGAAGACATTATTTATTCAACCATATATCAAGATCCATATGCACAAGGGTATTATTCACTTAGGATTCTTTCAAAATATATTATAGACGGTTTAGAACCTCAGCAAGAATACTTATATACAAAGTCAGAGATTCTATTGAAAGAAAATTCTAATAATGAGGCGTATCCGTTATATATGTATTAAAATTTTTTACCATGCGTGTACGATAACACAAACTCAAACTGTAACAACAATTAAATTAATATAGCTGTATATTGATTTAATAATAAATAAAAGGAGAAAAAAAATGAAAAAAAGAGTAATGGTATCAGTATTATGCGTTGTATTTTCGGCATTTTTATTTGCAGCTTGTACGCAATCTCCCGCTCCAGCAAGCGACACAGCAGCTAGCTCAGAAGCTAGCGTGTCTGCAAGTATGACGAATGGTGAAGAAGAAAACGAAACAAACTCTGAACAATCGAACAAAGATGTAAAATTAGCCCTAGTTATGCATGCTTTGAACAGCTCGTTTTTTACAAAAATGCAGTCAGGCGCAGAACAAGCCGGCAAAGATCTGGGTATTCAGGTAGATGTTATGGCGCCAGCCACAATGAATAGCCTGGATGAACAAGTCAGCATGATCGAGTCCTGTATTGCTGCCGGATATGACGGTATAGCTACGGTTGTTTGGGATCCTGAAGGCTTCAATGATGTAATACAAAAGGCAAAAGATGCTGGTATTTGTGTAATTGGTCTGAATCAGGATGCCCCTGATAGTGGAAGGGAAGCATTTGTTGGGCAGGATCTTGAATTATCGGCTTATGAAATGGCAAAATATTTCTTCGAAAATGAAATGAAGGGAGAGGGCACATATATCATTGCAAGTTGTGCTCCGACAAATACTGCGTTGATTTTAAGGCAGGAAGGCGTTGAAAGGGCAGCAAAAGAATTCCCTAACATTAAAGAAAAACCGTTAATCGACATTGGTACTGATTTAACGACCGCTGTTGGTGTAATTGAAAGCGCATATTTAGCGAACCCCGATGTGACTGCATTTATTGGTGTTGATGCTTATAGCGAAGCTATCGGAACCTTTATTCAATCTCAAAACTTAAACGGCCAGGTTTTTGCTGCCGGAAATGATCTTGCGGAAGGAACGATTAAGCATATTAAAAACAATGCGATGCAACTTACTGTCGGGCAGAATCCTTTTCTGCAAGGGTATTATCCGATTGTTGAAATGTATTTGAAGGTTGCCTACGATTATGTTCCCGTTAATATTTCCACAGGTGCATTTTTCGTAACGAAGGACAATGTTGATAATGTTCAGCCCGAGTAAGTGACAGAGAAATAAAGTCATATGTGATTTTGAGGTTGACTATGTGCAAACATAGTCAACCTCAAAATAGAAACTAATTTGAGGTTAGAATATGAAAACAAATCAGGAATTGAATCCAATAAAAGAATCAGAGCTGCATTCGAAAAATAAAAAATTATTTAGAGAATTTGGGATACTAATGGTTTTAGCCGTTATATTTGTTGCTTTATCTATTGCATCACCGAGTTTCTTGATACCGATCAATTTAATTAACATTGTGAGGCAAACAGTTGAAATAGGCATTATGGCTATTGGTATGACATTCATCATCATAGCTGGTGAAATCGACTTGTCTGTTGGATCGATTTTTGGTGCCACTGCAATGTTTGCTGCCGTGCTTTTTCAGAAAGGAACGGACCCGACATTAACGTTTTTCTTTGCGATCGCGATGGGAAGTGGCATTGGCTTTATAAACGGATTTTTATCTACAAAAGCAAAGATGCCTTCTTTTATCGTAACTTTAGGCATTTTACAATTGTTTCGAAGCGTAGCTTATGGAATCTCAAACGGGAGAAGCATAAGCTCATTTCCCGACAGTGCGACCAACAGTTGGGTGTTTGGTTTTGGCGGTAATATTGGGATCATTCCGGTACAAGTTATCATTCTTGTCGCATTTCTAGTAGTTGCTCATTTTATATTAAAAAAGACAAAGTTAGGATTTGACACATATGCAACTGGCGGCAATAAAAAAGCGGCGCTTTTAGCCGGAATAAATATAGATCGAGTGAAAATGATTTGTTTTATTATAGCGGGTGCACTATGTTCTTTTGCCGGATTGATCAGCATTGCATATTTACAGTCTGTACCGACGACTGCGGGACAAGGCCGTGAAATGGATGTAATAGCAGCTGTTATTTTAGGTGGTGCTGCCTTGACTGGCGGAAGGGGGAGCATATTAGGGACCGCTATTGGCGCCCTAATCATGAGTATTATCAAGAATGGCATGGTGTTGCTCGGTGTGCCGGCATTCTGGCAAACGGGTTTTATCGGAGCGGTGATTATACTTGCAGTATTACTGGATACAAGGATTAGTCGTTCAAATTCTTTTAAATAAGGAGGCCTGGACATGGCTGAAGCATACATAGAATTTAAAAATATCACAAAAAGGTTTGGCGGCACAACAGCACTAACAGATGTATCCTTTGAGATTCAAGAAGGCGAAATTCATTGCATATGCGGTGAAAATGGATCAGGGAAATCTACGCTTATGAATTTATGCGGAGGTATAATTCTTCCTTCATCAGGAGAGATATGGCTTAATGGAAAACCGGAACATATAACGACTGTTGCGAAGTCTGAGCATCTTGGGTTTGCCGTTGTTCATCAGGAAGTGCCGCGTTGCCAAAACATGAGTATTGCGCATAACATTTTTCTGGGTTCTTCGGAAAGCATCAGGGGATTATTTCTGAATGAAAAATATATGGCGGCAAAAACGCAGGAATTACTGGATACATTTCAACTCAAGTTATCTCCGGAGCAAATCGTTGAGACATTGAGCATTGCAGAGCAATCTATGGTGCAGATAGCAAAAGCGATATATTTTAAACCGAAAATCCTTATCTTGGACGAACCGACAGCATCGATGACGAACAATCAACGAGATATAATGTTTAAAATTATTAAAGAATTACAACATGAATATGGGACGACAATTATATATATCAGCCATAGACTGGAAGAGATTAAGGAAATAGGCGACCGAGTAACAATTTTACGTGACGGACAGTATATTGCAACCAAAAAAGTTGTCGATGTGAATATAGATCAACTGGTTAACCTTATGGTGGGCAGAAATATTGAACATTGCAAAGAAGACCAGAAAAGTGTGCGCAACGAAGTTTTGCTTAAGGTTGAGAATCTTACCCATACAGGAAAATTTAACAATATTTCTTTTGAATTAAATAAAGGTGAAATCTTAGGACTAGGCGGATTTGTAGGTGCAGGCAGAACAGAAGTTTTAATGTCTTTGTTTGGCGATATGAAACTTGATGAAGGCAAAATATTTGTCGAGCATAAGGAAGTAAAGATAAAGTCTCCCAGAGACGCAATTAAGCATGGAATTGGGTTGATTCCTGAAAACCGAAGAGATCATTCCTTAATTGCAGAAATGTCTATTCAGCAAAACGCCCAGATGGTTATTCTAAAGAAACTGATTAAACGTTTATTTATCAATAAGAAGAAGGCTGATAAAAATATAGATGAAATGATACATAAATATGGCATTAAGGTGAATAATTTATCGAATTCCATAATGTCACTATCGGGTGGCAATCAGCAAAAAGTTGTTATTGCAAGATGGATTAGCAATCAGCCCAAGATCTTGCTTTGCGATGAACCTACAAGAGGGATTGATGTTGGAGCAAAGGAAGAGGTCTATTCGATTTTGCGCAATATTGTGCGTGAAGGGATCGGCATCATCGTTGTAAGTTCAGAATTACCGGAACTAATCAATTTATGTGATCGAATTATCGTGATGCACGAGGGGAAAATTACAGGTGAATTGAACCGTGAAGAGGCATGCGAAGAAGCTGTAATTAGATTTGCGTCGGCGATTGGATAATTACCAAGAACAAGTTAAACATTAACTATCTAAATAAAAATATTTTGAAAGAGGAAAATCAAAATGACAAGCAGGGAAAGAATAAGGAAAACATTAAATCATGAAGAACCAGATAGAATACCTATTGATTGGGGGGAGGTATCTATTGCAGGAATTCATGCCATTGCATATCAGAATCTCTTAAAATATTTAAATATTGAAGAGGAAATAAATATTCACGATTATGTCCAAGTTCTTGCATTGCCAAGCGAATATATTTTAAAAATGCTTGAAGTGGATACAAGATATATTCTTCCGAACAATCCTTCATTCTGGAAAATTGAATATGATGAAAATGGAGGATGGATTAATGAGAATGGTACAAAATATAAAAGGGTAGGAGATTATTGCGATTTTGTAGACTTTCCTTTAGCAAATTGTGAAACTATAGAAGATCTTAAAAAATTTAAAATGGCAGAACCCACTGATGCGGCACGGTTTGCAGGGCTGCGGGAAAAGGCAATAGATCTTTATGAAAATACAGAATATGCCATATGCGGTTATCCATTACCAACAATTCATTACACTTGTTGGGGTTTGCGTGGATATCAAAATTTTATGTTAGATACGGCGGCTGATCCAGCATTTTCAAATTACTTAATGGATATGGTTCTTGAATACCATATTGCATATATGGATTGTTATTTAGATAAAGTTGGAGATTACATTGATATAATGTGGTGTGGCGATGATTGGGGAACACAAACAGGACCATTAATCAGACCAGAAGATTTTCGTGAAAACGTCAAGCCTCGTTTTGCAAAATTGATTCAATCCATGAAGAAAAAAAGCAAAGCAAAATTAGCCTACCACAGTTGTGGATCTGTCTATTGGTGTTTGGGTGACTTGGTGGATATTGGAGTAGATATCATTCAGCCTGTTCAAGCCAATGCGACCGATATGACGGATGCAAAAAAACTTAAGCAAGAATTTGGAGACAAGCTAGTGTTTCATGGAGGAGTAGATAATCAAGGGACATTTCATACAACACCTGATATTATACAGAAAAGCGCAAAAGAAAAAATTGATGCATTTAAACCCGGTGGAGGATATATTTTCTCAAGCGGGCATAATGTTCAAAGCAATTGTACTCCTCAAAACATATTAGCACTTTTTGACGCATGCAAAAAAAATAGAAATTACAATAAAGTTTGAGTTGTGACTAGAGATAATGGATCATCTTTGAACATGAATAATTAATATCTCAGAGGTAGAAATATGATAATAAAACAAAAACCTAAAATAGGATTTCTTGGTTTAATGCATGGATTATATGATGATTCACAGCCGGAAACACCAAAGAACCAAGAACAATTTGTTAGAAGTGTCATTAAACGGTTGGAAGAAGCTGCGGATATTGATTTTCCGCAGGTAGCAAAAGATAGGCAGCAAATTGAAAAAGTTGTAAAATATTTTAATGATAGAGAATATGACGGCATTATAATCGTCAACCTGATTTATAGCCCGGGAATGCGGATGGTTCAGGCTCTAAAAAATAACAGGTTGCCTTTATTACTGGCATGTATACAACCTTTGCCTAGTGTTACCCAGGACTGGAACTGGAGCCTTTTAACGACCAATCAAGGCATTCATGGAATACAAGATACCAGTAATATGGTTATGCGACTCAATAATCAGCCGCATATCATATGCGAAGATTGGGAAAACGAAACATTTTATTCCTACTTCAGCGACTGGGCGCAGAGTGTGGCAACGGCGTCAGCGATTCGTCATCTTCGGATAGCTAAATTTGGCAGAATGAAGGGAATGGGCGATATAAAAGGAGACGATTTTTCTTTCTACAAGAAATTTGGTATAGAAGTGAATGATGAAGGCATCGGCCAAATATATAGTCATATGATATCGATAACTTCATATGAAATAAATGTTGCGATTGAGGAAGACAAAAAAATTTTTACATTGGATCCTACTCTCCCACAAGAACATCATCGTTATGCAGCCAGATTACAGATTGCGTTTGAGAAATATATGAATGATTTTAATTATCAAGGATTTAGCCCTCAATTTGATGTTTTTAAGGAAGACGGAAGGTTTATGCAGATACCTATTCTGGGTGCTTCGAATCTGCTAGCCAAAGGCTATGGTTATTCAGCTGAAGGCGATACAAATACTGTAGCGCTTACGATGATTGGGCATTTAATAGATCAAAACCCACACTTTACAGAGATGTATTCTCTTGACTATATAAGGGATTCAGCAATGCTAAGCCATATGGGCGAAGGCAACTGGAAAGTAGCCCGTAAAGACAGACAAATTAAGCTAATCAATAGGCCGCTGGATATAGGAGGTCTGGAGAATCCTCCAACTTTAATCTTTAGTGGCGAAGTTGGCGAGGCGGTCATTATGTCTCTTGTGGCAATTAAAGGTGATAATTATCGGTTAGTGGTATCAAAAGGGCAGAACCTTGATACGGATGAGATACCGGGAATTCCCATGAATTATACTTTCTTTAAACCGGACAATGGTATTAAAAAGACTATCGATGACTGGCTGAGATTTGGCGGAACTCATCATCAAGTTATGTTTTTGGGAGACCCGAGACGAAAGTTTGAAATGCTATGTAATATATTGGAAATTGAATATCTTGAAGTTTAAAGAAAATATGATATAAATCTGAAATGAATAATGCCGACAAAAAGATATTACTAAATTATTCTAGTTAGTTTTAAAAAGCATTTTTACTGCATCAGAAACAGTAAAGGTATGTATTTTAATAAATATTAGTCCAATGATTTCATATAGAAATCAGTAAAAAATTACAATAGAGCCATTTATTGATTATAGAGGGGTTTTTATAGTTTATAGAAAGTTCGACTCTTAATCAGGGTGTCCGGGGTTCAAGGCCCCTCATTACATTTAAATATATTCAATAATTATGCTATCCTTATTTGATAGTATAATTTATGTTATCGGTTGAATTATAATAACGGTAGCAAAATAAATAATAAAATTGAAAGAGTAAAAAAGCTGACAAATGGCTTTAAAATGCGCTTTTTAATTAAAAATTGCAGTAAGCTTGGTACAACAACGAGTGGGGATATCCCAATAAATGCTTGGAGCTCATCAAGTACATGGACGGCGTTAAATAAGAATATTGAACATCAAGAGGTATCCTGGTAGGGATGCCTTTTTTTATTAATACCCAACCATTTATTTTATAAGACTTTATAAAAAATCTATTAGCGAACAAAAAAACAAGGCGGAGCTATGCTATTAAAGGGTTTATTTGGTAGACATTTGGTAGACATTTGGTTCGTAAAACAATAAAATATTAGAAAATATCTCGTAATATCTTAAGGGAACACAAGGGAAAGATACAATAAAAGAAGCCTATTTAATAAGGATTTTAAGGGAAAGAATAAGAACAAATGCGCCTCCTTGAGAAAGGATAGATAATTGTTCGACTCTCCTCGCTTCCACCAAATAAAAAAGGATATCCAAAGGATATCTTTTTTTTATTTGGTGAGATAGACATTAATCAAAAAGATTGATACAATTATATTAATCTGCAATATGCGGCAGATATTTTATGAAAGGTTTATGAGCATGGGGAGAACATGTATAAAAACAACATTGCTTGAGGGTACGAAATGAAAGTATTATTTACAGGTGAAACATGGGCGACGCAGGAAACGCATCTGAAAGGATTTGATTCGGTCGATCTTTGCAGGGTGGAGATGGATCCGGCAAAAGTCGCGTTTGACGCCATTCAGAACAGCGGCATCGAAGTGGAGCACATGGCGGGCCACCTTGTGCATTATCAATTCCCGGAAACGGCGGAAGAACTTAAGCAGTATGACGCTGTGATTATCAGCGACGTCGGAAGCAACACGTTCCTGCTCAATCCGCTTATGATGTTTAAAGGCGTCCGGAAACCGAACCGCCTGCAATCGATTGTGGAGTATGTAAATCAAGGCGGGGGATTGATCATGTTCGGTGGTTACCTGAGCTTTTCGGGAATCGAGAACAAAGCGCGGTATGCAATGTCGCCGCTCGCCAACGCGCTCCCCGTTACAATGCTCAATTATGATGACAGGGTAGAGAATCCCGAGGGGGTGGTTCCCCGGATATTGATTAAAAACCATCCTGTTTTGAGCGGGCTTGAAGAGTTGGAATGGCCCTGGTTTCTTGGCTACAATAAGATCAAAGCCAAAGCGGAAGCCCAGGAAATCGCTGTGATTGGACAGGAAGACACATTCATGGCCGGATTAGAATATGGAAAAGGCCGCACGTTTGCTTTTGCTTCGGACTGCGCGCCTCATTGGGGCGCGGATTTAACGGTCTGGAGCGGCTATCAAAAATTGCTTTCCAATATCATTAAATGGGTTGCGCGGAAAATCTGATTTACTGGCAATCATTCGGGTCTATCCCGAAATTGACCTGTTGACAAAATACATTTAGACCGGACAGTGCATAAAAAAATGTGCAAACCTCCATTGTCAGATAATATAAAATGACAATGGAGTTTTATAAGAGGGCAATAAAAAGCAACCCAAAACCAAGAGAACGAATGGACGGGTTTGGCGTTAAAACAATCTGAATGAAGAATATAAAGACGTATCAATATTAGATTATTACCGTTCACACATACCTTAAGAGTTAAGCGGAGGGCAGAGGAGCTTAAAAAATTGCGCTCCGGGCGCGCCGGGCGGCAGACTGCCTTTTTTTGGTATTATTATTGACAAAATAATTCTGCAATGTTATATTGGAAACGGTTCCGAAACTTTTTATCCATCTTTCAAGAACTGGTTTCAATACAGTTTAAAGGATTAGCAACAATGGAAAACAATAATAACATAAATGGTAAAAATTATAAAAAAAAGCGTGCAACATTAAAAGATGTTGCAAGGCTGGCGAACGTCGGCACCGGATCTGTGTCCAGATATTTAAACGGGGATCCGTGTGTAAAAGCCATTAATAGGCAAAAGATATCTGATGCAATAAAGCAATTGAATTTTGTTCCTAACACAGCTGCCGGAAATCTGGCAAAAGGCAGGAGCCGAAATATATTATTGTTATTGGTTTCAGAAACTCCTATCACAATGGCTACCTGGATTTATGAAAAAGAGATCGTTCAGGAAATACATTATGGTCTGCTTAATAGCGGATATAATCTGCTCCTTGAATTATGCCCGTGCGACCAATCTGAAATATACAGAATGATCAAAATAAATATTGAAACCCAAAATGCGGATGCAGTGATGATTTTATCCAACTATTCCATTGGTCGTGATTGCATTAACTTATTTGAAGAAAATGAAGTTCCCTATTTGCTCATAGGGAGCAAGAATTATAAAGAAAAGACAAATGAGATACTGATTGACAATTATTGTGCAATGAAAATTGTTATTGAATATCTGGTTTCTTTGAAGCATAAGAAAATAGCTTTAATCTCGGGTAACAGGGATCAGGTACAAATGGCGGCGCGCATTGACAGTTATTTTAAACTGATGCAGGATATGAAACTTGAAATAAGCCCGAGTTATATCAAGTACGGGGAATATTCAATGGACAGCGGATATAATTGCACAAAAGAAATGATACAGCAAAACATCAACAATATGCCCACCGCCATTATATGCGCTAACGATATCATGGCATGCGGCGCAATCAAAGCCCTAAAAGAATACAATTTTAAAATTCCGCAGGAAGTTTCTATCACGGGGTTTGATAATATTATATCAGGCGAAGTAATCGAACCGCCGTTGACGACTTTTCAGCTGCTTAACGGAATGGGCACATTAGCTACGAATATGCTGTTAAAAATGCTGAAAGAGCAGAAAACAGTCATTGCCTGCAACAAGCAGATTAAATTTGAATTTATAATAAGAAAATCCGCAACTTTATCCAGAGAAGCATAAAATCTTTAACCGAAGGGGAGAAAATATTGAATAAGTTTATTGAAAAAGCTGTAGATCAGGGAAAAGGTGTTTTGAGGCTGGCTCCAGTATGGGTTCCCAGATCGTTTTGCAGGCCGGGAAAAAGGATCAAGCTTCATCCGGAGGACTATTACCCGTTAGGCCTTGAACGCGGAGCAATCGATGAACGATGGCTTTCTTCGACAACAAAAGCTGAAAACGGCCCTTTGACAGCCGAAGATGAAGGGTTAAGCTATATTGTTGCCGACAGAAATGGAAAAGAGAAAATATTATTGCTGGAGGCTGTAGAAGAATACAAGGGGGAAATTATCGGAAACGAATTGTGGGACAAGTACAACAGATGGCCGATGTTTTCAAAATTCTTTGATAATCTGGGCCCCTTGCCGCATCATATTCATCACGATGATAAACATGCCGCATTGGTAGGAGCGGCAGGAAAACCAGAAATGTATTTCTTTCCATCTCAAATGAACAATCACACCGGCGAGTTCGGGTTTACTTTTTTCGGCTTGAATCCGGGGACGTCAAAGGAAGAACTAAAACAAAGGCTGATCAATTTTTCCCGGGGCGACAATCAATTGCTGGAAATATCCAGGGCGTTTAAACTGGCGCTGGATACCGGATGGGACGTTCCGCCGGGCGTTTTGCATGCACCGGGAAGTTTGTGCACGTATGAACCTCAGTTTGCTTCGGATGTATATGCAATGTATCAATCGGTGCTATACGGGGAACACTGCGTAAGCGAATCACTGTTATGGAAGAACTGCCCCAAAGACAAGATAGGTGATTATGATTATCTGGTTGAGGTTGTGGATTGGGAACTGAATGTTGACGCCGATTTTGAACGAAACAGGTTTATGAAGCCCATTCCGGTCCGGGATGCCGCGGAAATGAGCGATGAAGGTTATTGCGAAGAATGGATTTGTTATAAATGCGATGTGGTCAGTGCAAAAAGGCTTACCGTATTGCCGGGCCGCACAGTATGTATTAAAGATCCGGCCGCTTATGGTTTGATTGCTTTGCAGGGACACGGGACAATCAATGGATTGCCTTTGTCAACTCCGACATTGATTCGTTATGGGGCTTTAACGGATGATGAATTTTTTGTAATACACGATGCGGCCAACAAAGGGGTCACAATTACAAATGAATCGGACAATGAGCCGCTTGTGATATTAAAACATTTTTCGGAAAACCCTTATCTCAATACAATAAAAAGATAATGACCCGGAGGAAAAGGGGTACAGGAGAATATATGAAAAGATATGGCCAGATACTGAAAATCGTTCCTGGAAAAGAGGACCGCTATAAAGAACTCCATGCTGCGGTTTGGCCGGAGATATTGGAAATTCTTCGAAAAAACAATATAGTAAACTATTCCATTTATTTGAAAGATGGTTATTTATTCTCTTATTATGAGTATTTTGGTGACAATTATGAGGCAGACATGGCAAAGTGTGCTGAAGAACCCGCCATGAAAAAATGGTGGGAACAATGCGTTCCCTGCCAGAAGCCGGTTGATGCCGCGAAAGAAAATGAATGGTGGGCCCAAATGGAAGAGGTTTTCCATATGGATTGATTTTTCAAAGATAACTTATGAAAAGCATATCAATCATGCATAAAAACCGGAATTGCCAGACGCAGGCATATTCCGGTTTTTTTTAAGTTCCTGTTGCAGAGCAGAGAATCTATATCTGCCAAAAAACAAAATTATCTGGGTTATTAAACAAAATAATCATGTTTAATAATAGCAAGTGCTATTATAATTAAGCTAACAATCATTTTAGAACTAGGAATATTTTTCAAGCCATCAGAAAATAGTTCATACAGTTTTCGAATTCACAAATTAGAGAGGGGAATGCCAATATGGAAAAGAAGAGAGAAAAAGAATTGGCGGTGATTGCAACAAAAGTACGCAAGGAGGGAATCAGCGCAATCCATAATGCAAATTCCGGCCACGTTGGAGGAGCATTTTCTGTAACCGATATCCTGGTCACTTTGTATTTTGAAAAAATGAATATCGATCCTAAAAATCCGAGATGGGACGATCGCGACAGATTTGTCCTCTCCAAAGGGCATTGTACGGCCGCAATTTATCCGGTGCTTGCGATGCGTGGATTTTTTCCTGTGGAAGATTTGAAATCATTCCGGAAAATAGACAGTTATTTATCCGGGCATATTGAAATGAAACATGTTCCGGGAGTGGATATGTCTGCCGGTTCCCTTGGGCAAGGTCTTTCGGTTGCCTGCGGGATGGCACTGGCAGGAAAGGCAACCGGAAAAACCTACCGGACCTACGCCGTGTGCGGAGACGGCGAGATTGAGGAAGGCCAGATTTGGGAAGCGGCTATGGCTGCCGCTCATTATAAGCTGGATAACCTAACGGCTTTTGTGGACAATAACGGCCTGCAGATAGACGACACCTGCGCTAATTTAATGAGTATCTATCCGATAGATGAAAAATTCAAAAGCTTTGGTTGGCATGTGATCAACATCGACGGGCACAACTTTGCCCAGATTTCTGGCGCGGTGGACGAGGCCCAGAAAACCAAGGGTAAGCCCACCATGATCATTGCGAAAACCGCTAAAGGCAAGGGCGTATCGTTTATGGAAAACAATTTAAAATGGCACGGCTCTCCTCCGAGCAACGAAGAGTACGAAAAAGCAATGGGCGAGCTGAATGCATTATTGGAAAGGTTGGAGAGTTAATATGGCAAAGGTTAAAGAATTGACGCAGAGAGAAGCGTTTGGAATTTATTTAAGAGACCTTGGAGAGAAAAACCCGGACATATTTGTATTTGACGCAGATCTTGCCTGCTGTACCTATGGCAACCTGTTGGGAGAATCCTGCCCAAGGCAGTATTACAATGTTGGTATTGCCGAAGCAAACATGATTTGCATGGCAGCCGGCGTCGCAACCACCGGCAAGATCGCCTTTGCCTGTTCGTTTGCCATGTTTACCGCGGGGCGCGGCTACGACCAGATCCGTAATTCACTGGCTTATCCCAGCCTGAACGTCAAGGTGATCGGAACCTATGCCGGTATCACGGTAGGCGAAGACGGTGCGACCCATCAGTGCATAGAGGATATGGCAATTATGCGGGCTATCCCCGGTATGGTGGTATTAAACCCTACGGATATCAACGAAACCATTAAAGCCACGGATGCCATGATCGCCTACGATGGCCCCTGCTATATGCGTCTGCCCAGGGTAGTGGTGAAGGAAATTACGGCAGATGTACCGGGTTATTGTTTTGAATTGGGAAAAGGCGCACAGATGCTGGAAGGGAAAGACGTCACCGTTATTGCAACCGGCCTGATGGTACAGGAAGCGCTGATAGCCGCTGAGATCGTGAAAAAAGACGGCATTTCCATCCGTGTAATTGATATGCATACAATAAAACCCATTGATAAGGAAATCATTATTAAGGCTGCAAAGGAAACAGGAGCCATTGTTACGGCGGAAGAACATAATATTCTGGGAGGCTTGGGCGGTTCAGTTGCTGAAGTTGTTGTGGAAAATTGCCCGGTTCCGATGCTCCGTGTCGGCGTCGAAGATAAATTCGGAAAAAGCGGAGATGCCGGGTTGCTGATGAAGGAATACGGACTGACCGCGCAGAATATTGCAGATAAAGTAAAACAAGTAATCAAAAAGAAATTATGATCGGGAGGAGTTGAAAATGATCGTCAACAAACCGACGGGGCTGCAGCATATCGGACTGCCGGTTAAGGATTTTGACAGAAGTCTTTCGTTCTATTCCGGCCTGGGTTTTGAAACAGCGGCATTGAAAAAAAACATGAATGGGTATCATTGCGCAATGATTCAGCTTGGAAACTGCATGATTGAGATTTATGAGTCGCTTGCCCCGGATAAAAGCGGTGTGGCCTCCCGCAAAGACGGTAAAATTGACCATTTCGCTCTGGTATGCAGCGAATTGGACGGATTATTCAATGAATGCGTAGCGCTCGGGTACGAGATCGTCACCAATGGCATCGAGTCCACCGAGATATGGGAAAATGGCGGCCGCTATTTTATTATTGAAGGTCCGGACGGAGAAAAAATTGAGTTTGCTAAAATGAACTGAACCGCGTTGACCTGTATGCCGGATACGCCGGCAGAGAGAAAAACAATTCTTTGCAAATACAATTTTTATTTAATGCTACCGTAACAAGGCGGTTCTCCGGAAGGTAAGGTTTTATAAGGGGCTTTTATTGGATTTTGATAGAAGGTCCCTTTTCCTTTTTAAGGCTGTATCTTTTTTAATAAAGAAATTTGAGACGGATTATCTGGTGGTTGACTCTCTTATCAACAGAGTCGGTGTAATTGTTAAATTTTGAATGCGGTCTGACTGGATTAAATCCAGCAATGATTTTGCGCTTTCACCGGCTAATTTTTCGATATTCTGATCTATAGTTGTAAGAGCAGGGGAGGATATTTTACTCATGCTAGAACCGTCGTAACCTGCAAGCAAAACATCTTGCGGAACGGCAACATTTCTTTCTTTGAAGTACATATTGATTCCCAGCGCAATTTCATCCGTTTCAGCAAAAATCGCATCTGTGTGATCCAGGTTTTGATAAAGCAAGTGGGCTATTTCATAGCCGCTTTCTATAAAAGAGATCTGCGGCATATTGATAAGAACAACATTTGGTTCCAGACCCAGAGTTATCATTCTCTTTTTAAAAGCTTTTAATCTGACATCCAATATATTGGATTCCATGGGAATATGCACATATACGATTTTTCTTGCGCCCGCCTGATACAGATGAGTAACCATCATCTCCACGCCAAGGTTGTGATCCCCACAAACAGTTGGAGCGTTTATTTCATCTCTGAAAATCTCATCAATACAGACAAACGGCATTTTTGCTTTTTGAAGTACGGTATAGTTGGACCGGTCTATTAAACTGTCACAAATCAGGATTCCCTCGACATTTTTTTCGATCAGCAGCTGGATATATTTTTTTTCCAGAGACGGTTTGTATTTCGTATTACATAAAAATAATGCATATCCATAATTCTGAAAAACTTGTTCTGCAATAGCCGAAATATTGGCATAAAAAACAAACGAAACATTCGGAAGGAGGATACCAAGCATGTTCGATTTTTTGGTTTTTAAACTTTTTGCTAAATCATTGGGAATATAGTTAAGCTTTTCGATTGCATCCATAACTCTATGTCTGGTTTCAAGAGTTATTTTTGCAGTATTATTGATTACATAGGAAACTGTAGCTGGCGTTACACCCGACATTTCTGCCACGTCTTTAATGGTTGCTTTTGATATTACCATATATCCTCACCCAAAAAATTTAAACGTTTAAATAATATTATTAAATGTATAAATAAAGTATATCATAAAAAACAAAAAATGCAATAAATATGGTATAAAAACCAACATTTGAAATAAGCAATAAAAAACATGTTGACAAAAAAACAAAGTTTTGTGATAATAAAATTGCATAAAGATTTAAACGTTTAAACATCAACAGTACTCAATTGTTTCCCAGTTTGATTACCAGATTTTAAGAAGATAGCTGTGTACAGGTTGCCACGGAAGGAATCGCTATCGGTCTGAAGATGAAAAAGTTTTTGCCTGCGAACTTGGTAAGAGAGACCTTAATAAGTTTTGGAGGAATGGAAATGAATAAAGAATTAAAATTCAAAAAACGTCTATTGAATAAAGGGAAAGACAAAACAGAGACTTTTGCAGAGGCTGCTTCAGTATTTGACGTAAATAACGATGGTATATTGGACATTGTTAGCGGTGAATACTGGTATGAAGGCCCGGATTTTATAAAAAAGCATAAAATTTGCGACATCCCGGTTGAAAGCGAATATACAGCGGACTTTTGTGATTATGGCATGGATGTAAACGGCGACGGACGAAAAGATATTATTACCGGCTTTTGGTTTACAGAATCCCTGGAATGGAGAGAAAACCCTGGAAATAACGGCCTGTGGAAAACACATTTGATTGACAAATGCGGAAAAATCGAAACAATTCGTTTTTTTGATATAGATAACTGCGGCGTGGAGGAAATATTTCCGATTCTCCCATGGGATCCCCCGTGCTTTTATAAATTAATCAAAGACGAAAACGGAAAAGGAACCGCAAAATTCGAAAAGTATGTAATTCACAATGAAATTACACAGCATGGCATGGGATTTGGTGATATGAACGGTGACGGAAAAACAGAAGTGATTCTGCGGAATGGCTGGCTGGAAGCACCGGGAGGGGATCCGCTGAAAACACCATGGATCAAGCATAAAGAGTATGATTTTCCCTGCTGGCCGAGTGTTCCGATTCTGGCGCATGATGTTACAGGCAATGGAAGAATGGATCTTATTTTAGGCTGGGCCCATGAACGCGGATTGGTCTGGTATGAACAGGTGACGGAATTGTATGGGGATGAGACCAGGTGGAAACCTCATGAAATTGATGCCCATGGGTCTCAATATCACGACATGATGCTGGTTGACATTGATAATGACGGCGAATTGGAATTGCTTACAGGAAAGCGCCATAGGGCGCATAACGGAAACGATGTTGGGGAAGACGAGCCGGTTGGAATATACTATTTTAAAATAAACGGGGGAAAATTTGAAAAACATATAATCGATTACGGACCATCGGAAACTGCAAGCGGCGTCGGGATTCACTTCGCGGTTGCAGATTTAAATGGAAACGGCTGGCTTGACATTGTTGCACCTGGAAAAGAAGGGTTATATCTTTTTGAAAACCAGGGATTTGAATAGAAGACATTGTCTTACTTTGTGGAAATTCGTAATAAAGTTGTTTAATAAAAGCTGAATTCTTTTATATATTACACACTTTATATTACACTTTTTTTGAATCGGAGATTTGCCAAAACGTATTTTGTAAGATGATTGTAAAAAAATATGAAAGAGGCATGTTTTGGGTAACGAAGAAAATTGCGATAATAAATCAGATAAAAACGCAAACGTTAAAGAATATGAAATTGTAGAATATCTTGAAGGCTTAAATCTTAAAGTCTTTGTTTCCTGTATCGTTAGCCATGATCAATCCAGATTCCACTGGCATCGGGAATTGGAATTACTGTTGATATTGGACGGACCTGTCGTTGTCTACACAGAAAATGCCCAATATTATCTAGAAACAAACGATATTTTTATTATTAATTCAAATGAAGCGCATTGCATACAAAAAACATCAAATATTAACTCAATATTAATTTTTCAGATAACAGCCGATTTTTGTCGTTCATATTATCCCGATTTGAAAAATATAATATTCATAGATCGGCATTTTAACGACAAAGATAATACAAAAAAGATATGGAAAGCCTTATATAATTACATTGCCGATATTATGTTTATTCTTGCCAAGAAAAACAAGACTGCTTTTCAGTTGAAAATAATGGCTATTATCAATAATATTTTTTTTCAATTGCTGTCCTATTCGAAACACGAAAAAATAAGCAACGAGAAAACCGTCATAGATACTCGCAATATAAAAAGGCTGAACAGAATCATAGCTTATATGCAGGAAAATTATATGTATAAAATTTCCTTATCCGATATTGCTGAAAAAGAAAACCTGGATATGTATTATTTATCCCATTTCATTAAAAAACATCTCGGATTATCTTTTCAGAAATATTTAAATAAATTGAGATTGGCAAAAGCCATACAACTGCTCATCAGCACCGACAACAGAACAATTGATATATGCATAGAAAGCGGTTTTTCTGATTATCGGTATCTCTGCAAAGCATTTGCAGAAGAATATGGATGTACGCCCTCCCAGTTTAAAATAAAACATCCGGCAAAAGAAAAGGAGTATTTGAGTAACCGTCAGAGCGATTCTCAGCAATACATCTTAATGGATTTGCAAAACACATTGGAAATGTATTTTGATTTTTTAAAAAACGCGGATAAGGGAAAAGTAATCAACTATGATTTTTGATAACCGGTTAAGGGGAGTTGAATAAATTGAATTTAATAGTTAATTAATAATTGACAAATGAACATTGCAATGATAATATATTTAAAATGGAAGCGATTTCAAAATTCAAGAAACCTATTGTAAAGCTTATTAATGGATAAACATAGATATTTTAAAAATTTTTTTTCGCAATTTAGAACCGATTCCATTTTTAGAAATCTGTAATTGTAAAAACAAATTCTAATGCCGTGAGATACTCTCAGGGTTTAAAAATGAAGGAGGAACGAATATGAAACCAGTAAAAGTTGGTGTGATTGGATGCGGAGACATTTGCGATATATATTTTAAAAATATTGCAAAATTCGAAAATTTGGAAGCGTATGCGTGCGCGGACCTTATTATGGAAAGAGCGCAAAAAAAAGCGGAAGCATATGGCTGCAAATCTATGACTTTGGATGAAATCGTAAGCAACCCCGAAGTGGAAGTTATTTTGAACCTTACGATTCCTGCTGCGCATCATGATGTTGACATGGCTGCGCTGCGGGCGGGAAAGCATGTGTACAGCGAGAAGCCGCTTTCCATCACAATGGAAGATGGGAAGGAAATACTTGAACTGGCAAAGAAAAAGAACCTTCTGGTGGGATGCGCGCCGGACACCTTTTTGGGCGCAAGAATGCAGACAATGAGAAAAATGATCGACGACGGCTGGATTGGAAAACCGGTTGCGGCCACCGCGTTTATGCCTTGTCACGGGCATGAAAACTGGCACCCCAATCCTGTTTTCCATTATAAGGTAGGCGCCGGCCCGCTGTTTGATATGGGACCTTATTACGTAACGGCTTTGATTGCCCTTTTGGGTCCGGCGGAAAGACTGTGCGGCATCACAAGCAAAAGCTTTGAAAGACGGTTTATTACCAGCCAGCCTCTGGCGGGGCAATACATAGACGTTGAAGTCCCCACGCATGTAAGCGGATCGATTGAGTTCAAAAACGGGGCGGTTGCTACCCTGATCACCAGCTTTGATATATGGGATTCGAATCTGCCCAGGCTGGAGATATACGGAACGGAAGGAACAATCAGCATGACGGATCCCGATCCTCTTGCGGGTCCTGACATCTTTCATGGCGTAACCAAGTACAGGCGCAAAGACCAGGCGGATTGGTATGACCTGCCGTATGAACTTCCGAGAAAAGAGGAAGCGACGCCCTGGGCGACGATTCCCTCCTGCTATGATTACAATGAAAACAGCAGAGCGCTGGGGCTTGCAGACATGGCGCGTGCGATTCGCAACGGCGGAAAGTTCCGCGCAAACGGTGAAATGGCCAGCCATGCTTTGGAAATCATGCTCGGTCTCTACGAATCTTCCGAAAAGGGCGCTTATTATACATTAAAGAGTACGTGCGAACTGCCCGAACCGATGCCCATGAATTTGCCCGAATATTCCATGGGAGAATAAAAAACAGTACATTCAATGAAGCGAATTAAACCTAAAACCATAATAAGGAGCAATATAAATGAAACATTTTTCATCAAAAAATCAAACGGTTACCGCGCATGAATTCATGCAGAGACCGGTTGTAAGGAGCGAAAGAATTGAGACCTTACGTAATCGTCTGATTGAAGCGAAGGCGGAAATCTGTTCGGACAGGGCTGTCCTTTTAACCGAAGCGTATAAGATGTATCAGGGCCTTCCTGTTGTTTTAAAAAGAGCAAAAGCGCTGGCCCATATACTCGACAACATGAAGATTTCCATGGCCGAAGGAGAACTCATAGTCGGCAGTCTGGGTACCAAATTGAGAACCGCGCCCATATTTGCCGAATTTGCTATGGACTGGCTGATAGAGGAACTGGACGGAAAACCGTTTCGTCCGGAAGACAGGCCGGGCGACAAATATTTCATCTCGGAAGAAGACGAACAGGCCCTGCGCGGGATATACGGCTTTTGGAAAAATAACGATCATGAACACCGTTGTTTAAATGCGTTTCCTCCTGAATCCATGATATCGAAGAAAGTGGGCGTCAACGATTCGCATTGGCTGATGACCGGCGGCGACGGACATCTGGTCGTTGACCTTGAGGGCATTTTAAGAAAAGGATTAAAGGATAATATCGCGCGCGCGCAGAAGAGATTGCAGGAACTTGATTTTTCCGACCCGGCGCAGGCGGAGCAAAAGCCGTTTTTAGAGGCGGTTGTGATATCCTGCGAAGCGGTAATACGCTTTGCTAAAAGATATGCAAAGATGGCAAGAGACCTGGCTGAAGTTGAAAAGGATGCACAGAGAAAAGAAGAATTACTGAAGGTAGCCGATGTGTGTGAAAACGTGCCCGAGAATCCGGCAAGGGATTTTTACGAGGGACTGCAGTCCGCTTGGCTTATCAATCTGACCCTTCAGATAGAAGTTAACGGGCATTCCATTTCAATGGGCCGCCTGGACCAGACGCTGATCGGATTATATACGAAGGATATCGAGGCGGGAACAATCGAATATGAAGATGCTCTGGAATTGATGGAAAATCTGTTCCTGAAGATGTTCCAGCTTTTAAAAATCAATTGCTGGGACAACACCAAGGCGCTGGCCGGTTATCAGCTGTTCCAGAATATCACTGTCGGCGGACAGGATAAAAACGGCAAAGACAGCACAAACGAATTATCCTTCCTTGTTTTAAACGCGCAGGCGGCTATTGCGCTGAATACGCCATCCATTTCCCTCAGGTATCATAACAGGATTTCCGACCGGCTGATGTATGCGGCATTTGACGTAACACGGATCGGCGGCGGACAGCCCGCAATATACAGTGACGAAGTTTATATGCCGGCCCTGGTCAACAGGGGCATATCCTGGGAAGACGCGTCGAACTACTCAATTGTCGGCTGTGTGGAGGCCATCGTGGAAGGCAAGCAGACGGGGCGGCCGAACGGCGCAGGCTTCATTAACCTGGGCAAAATCATTGAACTTGCCCTGTACAACGGTAAAGATCCGAACACCGGTATCTGCCTGCAGCCCGGAAACGGCGACCTGACAACTTTTAAATCATTTGAAGAGCTGTATGAGGCCTTTAAGACCCAGGCCAGATATTATTTCAAACTTCAGGTGATAACCGATAATGCGATAGACCGAATGACGGAAATGGAAATAGCGGACCCGTATGTTTCTTCTCTTGTTTCTGATTGTATCGGAAGAGGCAAAACGATGAAACAGGGCGGCGCGATATATGACTACTGCGGTCCTCTGTATGTTGGCGTAGCAAACGTTGGCAACACGCTCGCGGCAATCAAAAAGGTCGTATTCGACGACAAAACGATTACCGGGGCACAGCTGATGCATGCGATTAAGACAAATTATGCGGATATGATCACCAGCCCGACGGGTCCCGAGATACACAAAATGGTACTGGATGTGCCGAAGTACGGCAACGACGACGATTATGTGGATGATATCATGGTGGATTATTTCCGCTTCATCTGTGAAGAGACGGTGAAGTATAAGACCACCCGGTTTGGCCGGGGCCCGATCGGCGGCTTCTGGCAGCCTTCGACCAGTTCTGTATCTTCCAATGTGCCTTTTGGCGCTATTGTGGGCGCGCTGCCCGACGGAAAAAAAGCGGGAGAGCCCCTTGCGGACACATCTTCGCCTACCCACGGCACAGACACGAAAGGTCTTACGGCTTCGCTGAAATCGGTTGGAAAACTTCCTACGGTGCTTGTTTCAGGTGGACAGTTGCTGAACATAAAAGTCATGCCTTCTTCCCTGACGCCCGGATTGCCTGTAAAAAAGCTTTACCAGGTTATCCGCACCTATTTCAGCGATTTCAAAGGCATGCATGTGCAGATCAACTGTATTTCCGCGAACACACTTAAAAAAGCGCAGGAAAAGCCGCAGCAATATAAAGACCTTATGGTCAGGGTTGCCGGATACAGTGCGTTGTTCACGCCTCTGGATAAGGCGCTGCAGGACGATATCATTGAGAGAACAGAACACACCGTGTAAATACACTTGAATTGAAGAGGATAATGAATGTTATTGTTTGATAAAGAAGAGCAGTTGATCAAAGGCATAGTGTTCAATATTGAACATTATCATATCAATGACGGAACTGGGATAAGAACGAATGTATTTTTAAAGGGTTGCAACCTGTGGTGCCCATGGTGCTGCAACCCTGAATCGCAGAAGTTCAATCCGCAAATGGTTATTCACAGAAAAATGTGCATCGGATGCGGGACCTGCCAGTCTGTTTGCCCGACAGGCGCGGTCCTTCAGGATGACTTCGGGAACCGGTTTATTGATATGAGCAAATGCACGCTGTGCGGTTTATGTATGCAAAAATGCCTTTCTTCGGCAATTGAACAATATGGCGAGGAAAAAAGCGTAGCGGATGTAATGGTAGAAGTGGAAAAAGACAGCGCGTACTATACGGAGTCGGACGGAGGAATGACGCTTTCGGGCGGCGAGCCATGTTTGCAGCCGGAATTTGCCCGGGCATTGGCCGAAGCGTGCAACAAACGGTATATCCACGTATCCATGGAAACCGCGCTGGCTGTACCGTGGGCCACACTGTGGCGGGTCGCCGAGAAGGTTGACCAGATCCTGGCGGATGTAAAATTTACGGACCCCGAACAGTTTAAAACGATTTGCAGCGAGCCTGTCGATTTGATAAAAGACAATTTAAAAAAATTAAGAGAAAAAGGCAAGCATGTTGTCATGCGCTGTCCTATCATTCCGACGCTTAACGATAACGATGGTCATATTGAAAAATTGATTGAATGGGCAAAAGAATTGGATATTAAGGATGTTGACTTGCTTCCTTTCCATCAGCTGGGCAAATATAAATATACATCTCTTGGCTATGTGTATACGATGGATGAATTTAAAGAGATTGATAAAACAGTTGTGGAAAAAATGCGCGACAGAATGGCGGAGCATGGATTGAACGTTATTGTTGGCGGATGAAACGGATGAAGGCGGAGAACCTTAATGGGTAAAAAAGATTTACTGTTGGGAATCGACATGGGAACGAGCAGCGTAAAAGCCGGCCTGTTTGACCTGCAGGGCAAGGCGGTTGCTTTTGCGGATGAATCTTATCCATTATATACGCCGAAATCCGGCTGGGCTGAGCAAAATCCCGATGAATGGTGGAGCGCGATCTGCAAAGCGGTTCGCCGTCTGGCAGCCGGTATATCTGCACAGAATTGCAGTATCATCGGTATTGGGCTCGATACAACCTGCTGTACGGTCCTTGCGGCGGATAAACATTTTGACATTTTGAGGCCTGCCGTCATGTGGATGGATATCAGGGCGGCCAAACAGGCCAAGGCCATAACGGCCACTAAAAACAAAGCGCTGAAATATAACGGGTTCGGAAATGTTTCCGCTGAGTCAATGCCGAGCAAGGCACTATGGCTGAAAGAGAACGAACCAGAGATTTATAATCAGGCGGAACATATTTTTGAGTGTACCGACTGGCTGACGCACAAACTGACCGGCGAGTTGACCGCAAGCATAGACACGACTTCTACCAGATGGTACTATGACAGAGCGAACGGCGGCTGGCCGTCGGATTTCTATGACGAAATCGGCCTTGAAGATGTTATTAAAAAATTCCCGAAAGACGTAATTGATATGGGCGCATTGGTCGGGAGGCTGACGGCGGCAGCGGCGGAAGAATTAGGCCTGAAGCAGGGAATCCCTGTTGGCGAAGGCGGAGCCGACGCGTTTGTGGGAATGATTGGCTTAAATGTTGTCCGGCCGGGAAGCGTCGCGCTCATTACAGGTTCCTCTCATCTGCATCTTGGTTTGTGCGAAAATGAAATGCATAAACCGGGCATGTGGGGCTCTTACCCGGATGCCGTCATTCCGGGGCTGCAGCTTGTGGAGGGAGGCCAGACTTCCACGGGATCTATTGTGAACTGGTTTAAGAATAATTTTTGCGGAAATTTGAAAGATGAAGCGTCCGTGGCCGGGGAAAGCGTCTATGATTTACTGAACAAAAACGCGTCCGTCTTACCGGTTGGAGCGGAGGGACTGATAGCGCTGGATTACTTTCAGGGAAACAGGACGCCGTATGCGGACCCGAATGTGCGAGGGATGTTTTACGGAATGTCGCTGAATCACACGGTCTATCATCTATACCGTTCGATTATCGAATCCATCTGTTACGGTACTGAAGTTATATTCGATACCTTTAAAAAAGGCGGGATGGATATTGGCAGCGTTTATATATCCGGCGGAGCCGTGAAGAGCGATTTTTGGGTAAAAACGCATGCGAATGTAAGCAACCTTCCGATATATATTCCCGAAGTAACGGAAGCCCCTTGCCTTGGTTCGGCCATACTTGCTGCGGTTGCTTGCAAAGAATACCCGGATATCCAGACGGCGGCGCAGAATATGGTAACGATTAAGGATAAAGTTGAACCCGATATAGCGGTATATGAAGAGTATCAGTTTTATTTTCGGAAATATAATGAGATTTATAATATGATGAAAAACTGGATGAATGAAATTGCGCAGCATATAAACAATTAAGCGGAGGAAGAATTATTGAATAAACTGGCAGTATCATTGCTGAACTGCGACCATGCTTTTTTGGGAGATGCATTGGTACGGGCCCAAGAAGCGGGAGCCGATCTGATACATATTGACGTAATGGATGGCGTTTATGTGGAAAACCTGACATTTGGACCGAAAACAGTGGAGGATTTGAAAAAGATATCAAAAGTACCGGTTGAAGTACATTTTGAGCTGTACGATCCGCAGCGGTATGCAGATATGTTTATTGAGGCGGGCGCAGACCAGATTGTTTTTCAACTGAACAGCTGTGTGAACACCATTCGCCTTTTAAAAAAAATCAGAAGCGCCGGTTTAAAAGCGGGAATAGGAATTAACCCGGCAGACGGCTTTGACAACGTACGCTATCTTACGGATTATTTGGATCTGATTGTGGTAATGAGCGTGGAACCCGGATTCGGCAACCAGGAGTTTGAAGAAAAAACGTACGAAAAACTTGAGCGGCTAAAACGGTTCCTATCGGAATCGGAATATGAAATTCCGATTGCCGTAGACGGTTCGATCACCTGCGAACGCGCAGAAAAGTTAAGGCGGCTGGGGGCTAGCCAGTTTATTGTGGGCACCGCAATATTTCATAATAATGATGTTGCGGGGAATATTCATAATTTTAAAACGATCATCAGAAATAATTTATAAAGAAAGCAGGGGAAAAATTATGGCTAATAAAATGATGGCAAATGTGTTTTATGAACCTTTTAAGATGGAATGCGAGGAAATCGATGTGCCGAAAACCGGTGCAAATGAAGTTCTTGTGAAGGTAAAAGCGGTTGGTATCTGCGGTTCGGATATTTCATATTATTACGGGCACAGTCCGCTTATGACGGCCGATGGCAAAGGACCTCTTATTTTAGGCCACGAAATTTCCGGAATTGTTGAGGAAGTCGGCGAAGTTCCTGAAAAAATGGGGTTGTTTAAAAAGGGAGACAGGGTTTGCGTAAACCCGGTTATACCCTGCAATACCTGCGAGTGTTGTTTAAACGGCGAATACAACGTTTGTGAGCACATACAAGTATTGGGCGTTGGGAATAACGGCGCGTTTGCCGAGTATGTCGCGGCGACATTTACCAATGTTTATAAAATTCCGGATGAAGTATCTTTTGAAGCCGGCGCTGTAGCAGAACCCCTGGCATGCGCTTCGTACAGCATAAAAAAACTGGATGTGAGGCTTGGACAAACCGTTGTGGTATTTGGCTGCGGCACGATTGGCTTAATGGATGTACAGCTGGTGAAAGCCGATGGCGCCGGCAAGGTAATTGCTGTTGATGTGGTGGATTATAACCTGAATAAGGCCAAGGAATTGGGCGCGGATTATGTGTTTAATACACTTGATAAAAATTCGCCTTACTACACGGATGATATTGTAGCCAGTATTAAAAAGATTAACAGAGGAAGGCTTGCACAAAGGGCCGTTGTTCCGACCAATGCAATGCCCGCTTTGCAGCAGGCGTTGGACGTAACCGGGAATAACGCTACAATCGTTTATTTTGGATTGCCTTCTTTGGATGATGTTCTCAAGATAAAAGTACTTGAAACAATCTGCGCGGACAAAACAATAAAATTTTCCTGGCTGGCTCCGCTGGTATGGAAAAACGTATTCGATGTGATCGCTTCCGGACAGGTAAAGCTGGATACATTGATTACGCATAAGTTCTCACTTGAAAACATTGTAGACGGAATTAAATTTATGAAAGAATCAAAGGATAATAAAATCAAAGGGATTATGTTTATTGATTAATATATAAGGAAGGTGAATCAAATTGAAAACAAAAGGCATTTTGAATCCTGAACTTTCAAAACTCGTGGCAGAAATGGGGCATGGCGATATTTTATTAATCGCAGACAGGGGAATTCCGTTCCCGCAGCATACCCGTACAACATGTATCGATTTATCGGTGTCGCGTAATCTTCCGATGGTGGCGGACGTCCTTAAGGTTGTGCTGGAGGAACTGGAAGTCGAGAGTGTTATTATATCCAATGAAACAAAGCAGGTGAGCCCTCAAGTTTATAAGAATTTTAAGGATATTTTGGCAAAGAAAAAAAACAAAGGGAAGGATATCGCAGAGGATAATATTCCTCACATTGATTTTAAAAATTTGTTCTTAACCGGTAAAACAGTCGATGAAAAAGCCATCGATTTAGTAGGCAGGGAAGTCAAGGGAATTGTCAGGACCGGCGAGTTTACTCCTTTTGCTTATATTATGCTGGTGGCGGGCGTTGATTTTTAAAAGTCCGTTTTCTGTTGATTTTTCTTAAATAAACTTTTTGTTATACATGGGGAGGACCGAATGGAATATAATTTTAAGATAGACAGTGTATTTGAAAAGAAGAAACCGATCATAGGAATGGTTCATCTGTCTCCTCTTCCGGGGTCTCCCCTGTATAATCCGGCTAAATGCAACATGGACAACCTCACGGAAATGGCTCTTGGCGATGCAGTCAAGCTTACAAATGGCGGGGTTGACGGCCTTCAGATAGAAAACATATGGGATTACCCTTATCTGAAGGGGCAGGATATAGGAAACGAGACAGTCGCGGCCATGACGGCAATAGCCGTAAAAGTGAAAGAGGCGGTACGAATACCAATCGGGATAAGCTGCCATCTGAATGGAGGATTTGCCGCAACGGCGACAGCGGTAGCAGCCGGAGCAAAATGGGTTCGGGTATTTGAATGGGTAAACGCATATATCTCGCATGCGGGCATTACGGAAGGCATTGGCGCCAAACTTGCAAGATACCGGTCTTTTCTTAAGGCAGACAGCGATATTTATTATTTTTGTGATGTTAATGTGAAGCATGGAAGCCATTTCATAATATCGGACCGATCCATATCCGAACAAGCCCACGACGCTGAAAGCGAAGGCGCAGATGCCCTCATCGTCACCGGCTTTGAAACGGGAATCTCTCCGACGTATGAAAAAGTGCTGGATTTTTCAAAATCCACTTCTCTGCCTGTTTTCTTGGGAAGCGGAATTACGGCGGAAAATGCCCGCCAATTGCTATCCTGTTCGGACGGCGCAATTGTAGGCAGCTATTTTAAAAAGTCAGGCAATTGGAAAAACACAGTGGACGAGGAAAACGTAAAAATATTCATGGATATGGTCAATCAATATCGGAATGAGGGAAATGTACTATGAAATTATCCGGGAATATACTTTCCATGGGCGGGATCAATATGGATTTCGTCATGTATGCGGAAAGGGTGCCGGTTCCGGGCGAAACGGTCAAGACAGACAATTTCAACACCTTTTCCGGCGGAAAGGGGGGTAACCAGGCTGTCGCCGCCGCACTTCTGGGAGGCAATGTTAAATTCTTCGGTATGCTGGGAAACGATTTAACAAGCAGTAAATTGATCGAGGACATGAACGAAAAGGGAATCGATACGACGTCCATACTGATTCGCGAAAATAATACCGCAGGTGTGGCAATGATATGGGTTGATAAAAACGGCCAGAATTCGATTATGTTTAATCCTGGCGCAAACTGCTTATTAATGCCCGAGCATGTTCGGGCGCATTCATCTCTTTTTAAAGCAGGCGATATTCTTATGACTTCTATGGAACCGCCTGAAGAAACGACCTTTGAAGCAATCAGAATTGCTAAAAAGAATGGAATGCTAGTTGTTGTAGATCCGGCTCCCGCACCGGAAGTAAAATTTCCGGACGATATTCCTTATTGTATCGATATTTTTAAACCGAACGAGACGGAAGCGGCAAAAATAACCGGGGTTGAAGTCGATGATAAAACGGGAACAGAAAAAGCGCTGTTTAAACTTCATGATATGGGTTTTGCCCTCCCGATAATCACTCTGGGGAATAAGGGCGTTGCGGCTTTGATAGGCAAAAGGGTCAGTTATTTCCCTGCATATACCGTATCATCCGTAGACACTACGGCGGCGGGCGATATCTTTACGGGAGCGCTGACAGCGCATTACGGAAAAGGGAAAAGCATAGAAGAATCAATACAATTCGCATGCGCGGCGGCAGCGTTATCAACAACAAAAAAAGGCGCTCAAACATCAGTGCCTGTTTTATCGGAAGTGGAGGGGTTTTTAAAACTGCATCAATGATTTTGTTGTATAAGTCTTTTTACGGACTGATCAGGCTTTATATTTAATGGGAAGCGGTTACAAAAGCAAAACCGTCTATAGGCGATAACAATAATAACATACTCAAGTTGCCGTTTATAAAGTAAAATAAGTATAGTTGGAAAAGCAAAAAGTCCAATAAAAGAGCAACAAAGTCTAATAAAAGAACACAATATTAGCATACACAAGTTTACATTATTCAAGTACAATAACAATTATAAACGTTTTTGTATTCACCAGTGCTGTAAATATTGCAGGCGGAACCAGCTCTGATTCGGATTTCATCAGCCGGGAATAAAGGAAATATTTAATATTGTAAAGAAATTATAATCGAATATATGAGTATGTTAATCAATTGAGCAGTCATATACAGAAATGCCTATAATGTATGCAATGCAATTTGCTAACGAAAGTTGGCAATGAAAATAGTGAAATATGGAGGAAAAAAACATGAAAAGAAGGATTTTAGTTATTTGTATCGTTCTGATCGTCAGCTTGGTTGCTTTCTCAGCATGCCAGCCGGCACCCGCAGAGAGCTCCGCTCCTGCTGAGTCCAGCGCGGCTCCGGCGAGCTCGGCTGCTGAACCCGCGGAAGGCGGCGAAGAACTGGCGCTTTCGGACATCACGATCGGCGCTACCTACCAGGATCTGCAGAACGAGTACATCAAGCAGCTGGAAGTCATCGCGATCGCTTATGCCGAGGAACTCGGTGTGAATCTGATCACTCTCGACGCTGAAGGCGATCCCGCAAAACACATGGCTCATATCGAGAACTTCATCGCCCAGGGCGTGAACGCGATCATCATGGATCCCATCGACGCGCAGGGCTGCCAGCCAGCTGCCCAGAAGGCTGTGGATGCGGGCATCCCGATCGTCGGCCTGTGCGCTCAGATTGCTGATCAGAGCATCCTGACCTCGTTTGTCGGCTCAAACGACGTATATGCCGGCGAACTCGAAATGCAGAAAATCGCCGACTACCTCGGCGGCAAAGGCAAAATTGCCATCATCGAAGGAAAACTGGGCATCTCCGCTCAGATCCAAAGGCTGGAAGGTAACATGAACGTGCTCGCGAAATATCCCGACATGGAGATCGTTTTGCAGCAGACTGGTAACTGGAGCCGTGAGGAATCCCTGAGTCTGGTTGAGAACTGGATCAATTCCGGTACGGAATTCGACGCCATTGTTGCCCATAACGACGAAGAAGCGCTGGGCGCTTACAAGGCGCTGGAAGCTGCCGGACTGCAGGATAAGATTCCGGTCGTTGGCGTGGACGCTATTCCGGATGCCATTAAGTCGGTGAAAGAAGGCGGACTGCTGGCCACCGTGCTGCAGGATTCCACCACCCAGGCCAGGAAATCCCTGGACGTTGCCATCGCGGCTGCTAGGGGCCAGACGGTTGATAAAGAGTATCCCGTGCCCTTCGTGCTGGTTGACGAGACCAACATACAAGATTTCCTGTATATAATTGGCGAATAACTCAAACTGAACTGAACACTATGTACATAAGAGCCAAAATTATTTTTGGCTCTTATGTACAAAAAAAAGATTAAGCGGTATAATAATAATTATTCAAATTTGCAAATTATAAATTTCTGATTCAACGGGTTAGGAGATATTAATTATTTAATGCTATAGATATGTAAAAAAGCTGATCAGTCAATCAGATTTAATTATTTTTGATTGCTAATCATATAAAAGATATATTCGAAAATAAATATATATATGATATAAGTATAGAAGTTTCAAATAAAGCGAAAGGAAGGTGAAGCTTAAAGTGAGCAACGGCAACGAATATATATTGCAAATGAAGAATTGTCGCAAAGAGTTTCCCGGCGTTTTGGCGCTTGATGATGTTTCCATTTTTATCAAAAGAGGCGAAGTGCATGCGCTGATGGGCGAAAACGGCGCCGGAAAATCCACGATCATGAAAATACTTGCCGGCATCTACTCCCTGGACAAAGGCGAGATTTTCCTCGACGGCAAACCTTTTATTGCCAAGCATCCGAAAGACGCTTTGGTCAATGGTATCTCCATGATCCACCAGGAACTGAATATGCTGCTGGATATGACGGTGGAGGAAAACCTGTTTATTGGAAGGGAATTATCCGGTGCGGTCGGCGTGGTCAAGAAACGGCAGCTTTTAAAGGAAGCCAAAAAACAGATCGATGATTTGGGGCTGGATCTTAATCCTGCTATGCAGGTACGGGAGCTCAGCGTTGCGCAGATGCAGATGATCGAGATCATGAAAGCGACCTCCGTTAACGCGGATATCATTATTATGGACGAGCCGACGTCGGCTATCACAGACAGGGAAGTCGCCAAGCTCTTTGAAATCATACGGTGGCTTAAGTCCCAGAACAAGGCCGTTATCTATATCACGCATAAGATGGAAGAAGTTTTCGAGATCGCGGACCTGGTTACCGTGCTGCGGGACGGCAAGCTGATCGGCACCAAACCGATTGGCGAACTGGACCAGCAGGCCCTAATCTCCATGATGGTGGGCCGGGAGCTCAAGGACATGTACGTGAAAAACGCCCCGGTCGAGGGCGGGTACGACCTGGATGAGATCACCCTTGAAGTAGAGGGGTTGGAGCGGGAGGAAGAATTTTCGGGCATAAGCTTCAACCTGAAACGGGGGGAGATTTTGGGCATATCGGGTCTGATGGGCGCCGGCAGGACCGAGATCATGGAAAGCATCTTCGGCCTTAGGAAGCTTAAAAAAGGGAAGATAAAGGTTCATGGAAAAGAGGTTACCATCAAAAACCCGCAGCAGGCGATTAAAAACGGCTTGGCCTTTATCTCGGAAGACCGCAAGCTCTACGGGCTTAACCTTAGAGGAACGGTCAAGACAAACCTGACCATGGCCTATATCAAAATGATTCTGCGGGGCAACTTTCTCTTGGACTTCAGAAAAGAGCGGAAACTGGTTAATAAGGCGATCGATTCGATCAGCATTAAGACGCCCAGCATCGAAACATTGGTGAGTTCGCTGAGTGGCGGAAACCAGCAGAAGGTCATCGTGGCCAAATGGCTGATGGGAGAGCCCGATATTCTGATCATGGATGAGCCGACCCGCGGCATCGACGTGGGTGCCAAGGCGGAAATATACAAGATCATGGACTTTCTCGCCAAAAAGGGAAAATCCATAATCATGATATCGTCCGAAATGCCCGAGCTGCTCGGGATGAGCGACCGGATCGTCGTTGTGCACGACGGCCAGGTGAAAGGCGAATTCATGAGGAACGAATGTTCGCAGGAATCCTTATTAGAATGCGCAATAGGAAACAAGGGAGGTAGATAAAAAATGAGATCCACACATTTAACTGATACCAGTTCGACTGCATCAAAGGCAAAAAAATTGATGAGCAAATACGGAATTTATTTCGCGCTGCTGGGGTTGTTCTTAATTATGGCGTTTGCCACGCCGTCATTTTTAAAGCCCGCCAACCTGTTCAACGTCGTGCGGCAGAGCGCCACAATCGGCATCGTCGCGGTGGGCATGACGTTTGTAATCATCACCGGCGGCATCGACCTTTCGGTCGGTTCGATCGTGGCTGCGGCCTCGGTCGTGGCCACCAGCTATGCGACCAATAATAATATCTCCTTTCCGCTTTGGGTGGCTATTCTCTTAGGCATATTGGTCGGCGCTGCCTTTGGCGCGTTCAACGGGTTCTTCGTCGCCAAGATGAAGGTGGCGCCATTTATTGTTACCCTGGCCACCCTCACCATCGCCAGGGGGTTTGCGCTGATATACACGTCAGGGTCGGCGGTGTTCAACCTGACGAGCGAGTTCAACGAGATCGGCAAGAACGCGACGCCCATCATTATATTCGTGTGCGTCATTCTCGTTGGTGTGTTTCTTCTGAACTTTACCAAGTTCGGCAGGCACATCTTCGCGGTCGGCGGCAACGAGCAGACAGCCATCGTATCCGGCGTGAACGTAATCTGGACAAAGTTCTCGGCCTATATCATCGCGGGCGTGTGCGCGGCAATCGCGGCCATCGTCCTTTCGGCCCGGACCGAAACCGGCCAGCCTGCGAGCGCGGACGGTTATGAACTGGACGCGATCGCGGCCGTCGTTATCGGCGGTTCCAGCCTTTCGGGCGGCGTCGGAAGTGTTATCGGCACGGTGGTCGGCATGCTGATCATCGGTATCGTTACAAACGGACTTGAGCTCATGAACGTTTCTTCTTATATGCAGAAAATTGTTAAGGGCGCAATCATACTGGTTGCGGTATTGGTGGACAGAAAGAGAGCAGCATAAATAATAGAAGTTGCTATTAATTCAGATTAATAGAATCTTATTGGAAAACTGCATATATAAATTATGAAAAGAGTGAATATTATGAAAAGTGTGATAACAGAATGTATAAATTATCTTGACGAGAGTGTTAAACTGACTTCTCGTATTCAGAAGTTAAGGGAAATATTCTTTGCGGGCAATTTGTCAATCTGTGCCGAACGCGCAAAAATATGGACGGAATCCTTCAAACAAACAGAAGGAGAATCTATGATCACAAGGCGCGCAAAAGCTTTGGATAGGGTCCTTGGCGAGATGACAATATATATTAAGGATGGCGACCTGTTGGTTGGCAACATGGCGTCCGTACCGCGTGCTGCGCCAATTTTTCCTGAATTTTCCGTCAACTGGATTGAAAACGAGTTAAATGGCATTCCATACGCATTTGGAGATCGCCCGGGAGATGCTTACCAGGTTTCCGATGATGTTAAAGAGACTTTGCTGAACGAAGTAATTCCCTATTGGAAAGGAAGAACGCATGAAGACAGAGTGAATTCTCTTCTTCCCCGCGAAACATGGCTGGCGGCAAATGAAGTAAAAGGAACCGAGGAAGGATGGATCATGACCAGCGGCGATGGTCATACTATTCCGGACTATGTAAAAGTTATTAAAATCGGAATTAACGGCGTTATAAAGGAAGCGGAAGACAAGAAAGCCTCCCTGGATTTGGGCGACCCTGATGATTTAAGGCAGCTTGCTTTCCTGGAAGCGGTTATTATCGTCAACAAAGCCGTTCTGAAGTTTGCTGCGCGTTATGCCGACCGGCTTGAGCAACTTTCAATGATCGAATCGGACCCTGCGAGAAAAGCCGAATTGCTGGAAATGTCAAAAATGTGCCGTCATGTTCCGGGAGAGCCTGCGAGGACTTTCCAGGAAGCTGCGCAGTCCATGCTGTTTGTGAATATTCCCATACAGCTGGAAAATAATGGACATTCGATTTCTTTCGGGCGTGTTGATCAATACCTTTATCCCTATTTCGAAAGGGATATGGAGCAGGGTATTCTGACGCTGGAAAAAACATTTGAAATCATGAGCTGCCTGTGGCTGAAAGTTACCGAGTTTGCAAAACTGCGTGACTGGCCGAATACGGTTGCTTTTGTGGGCAATCCGCTGTTCCAGAACCTTACGATCGGCGGACAGACTTTCAACGGCCTGGATGCGGTCAACGAACTTTCATATCTGGCGCTGGGATGTACAAAAAAATTAAAAATGACGCAGCCCTCACTGACCGTGCGCCTTTTTCACGGAACATCGGATACGTTTATTAAGGAGGCGGTTAAGGTTATACGCGCGGTTGGAAGCCTTCCCTCTTTCTTTAACGACGAAGTGATTATACCTGCTATGCTGAATATAGGTTATTCATATGAAGATGCCGTTAATTATGGCATGGTGGGATGCGTTGAACCCGCTCCGCATGGACAGATTGGCGGTAGGTATGGCGCGGGATTCCCGAATTTTGCAAAATGGGCAGAACTTACCCTCAACGGCGGTAAAGATCCCAGAACGGGTTATAATTTATGCCCGCAATCCGGAGATATTACGACATTTAAAAATTTTGATGAATTAATGGCTGCGTTTAAGCAGCAGTTGGAGTTTTATCTGAAGCAGCATGTGATTGCAGGCAATGTTGTGGATATGTCTTGGGAAGAACTGACGCCCAATGCATTTTTGTCTTCGATGATTCAGGATTGCATCCAGAGAGGACGGGAAATCAAGCAAGGCGGCGCCAAGTATGATTTCACAGGCGGCCAGAGCGTGGGTATTATATCCGCAGCCAATGCGCTTGCAACGATTAAGAAGGTTGTATTCGATGATAAAAGGATCACCGCTGGGCAGTTAAAGCACGCCCTGGATACCAATTTTGAGGATATGGATACGAATCCAAGCGGTGAAGAGATTCGCCAGATTTTGCTTAACAGCGACAGCAAGTTCGGAAATGATAATGATGAACCGGATATGATCGCTGCAGAGATCATGCAATATTTGTCCGACCGAGAAATGACATATAAAAATACGCGTTATGGAAAAGGCCCGGTCGGCGGTCACTTTATTCCGTCTACGGCTACGGTTGCATCGCATGTGCTTACCGGCCAGATTGTCGGGGCCACAGCTGACGGAAGGAAAGCCGGAACGCCTATCACGGAAGGGACATCCGCGTTTAAGGCAACGGAAAGAAAGGGCCCGACGGCGCTGATGAATTCCTATGCGAAATTGCCAAATGTGCTTATGCCGGGCGGACAGCTGTTTAATGTAAAAATCACCCCCTCTGCTGTGGATACCGACCCCGGACTGGACAACTGGATATCCCTGATTAAGGGCGCTTTTGAAAAGAAAGCAATGCAGCTTCAGTTCAATATTGTATCGCTGGATACCCTGAAAGATGCACAGAAAAATCCTAAAAATTATTCGGATCTGATTGTAAGGGTAGCCGGATACAGCGGATATTTTGTGGATCTGCGTCCTGAGGTACAAGAAGATATTATTGAAAGAACAGAGCATAAAATATAATCATCGATCTTTCTCCGTTAATATTTATTTCTAAAAGCGGAAATTACAGTGCCCGGGTACTGTAATTTCTGTCTTTATAATGCGCCTCACAGCAAGAGAACACGGGTGTAAATTGATCGTAAAAATAGTAGATCGACTGATAAAATTTATTTTGCCATGAAAAAGAATGCGAAAGATAGAATTAGGCAGGTAAACAACAATGACACAATTAAAAGGAAAGGTTTTTGATATCCAGCGTTTCAGTACGCATGACGGCCCGGGAATCAGAACAATTGTATTTCTGAAAGGCTGTTTGCTTCGCTGCCCGTGGTGTTCAAATCCTGAATCCCAGTCAACAGAGATTGATATATTGTTCAGTGCAGACAAATGTATTGGCTGCAAAAAATGCGAAGAAGTTTGTCCGTCGCATATCGTAGCAGGCATGCAAGGGATAGACGAACGATGCATATTATGCGGCGCCTGCGCAAAGGGTTGTCCGGCAAAAGCTTTGGAGATAAAAGGAAAAAAAATGGCCGTTGCGCAGATCATGGAAGAGGTGGACAGGGACGCTTCGTTTTACAGGCATTCAGGAGGGGGCGTCACCATATCGGGCGGCGAACCTTTGATGCAGCCTGATTTTGCAGTTGCTCTGGCCGAAGCGGTAAAGAACCGCGGGTATCACCTTGCCATTGAGACCACCGGGTATGCGACATGGGAGAACGTAAAGAAAGTTTTCGATAAGGTTGACCTTATTCTGTATGATGTAAAAGTCATGGACGATAAAACGCATGTAGACTATACGGGGGTATCCAACGAACTGATATTGGACAACTTGTATAAGGCGGCGCAGCATGGCTACAACATTACGGTCAGGGTACCCGTGATAGAAGGCGTAAACGCAAGCGAAGAGAATTTCCGCAAGCTTGCGAAATTTATGAATAGGGCCAATATTCGCAATATCGATCTGCTGCCGTACCATACATTCGGCGAATCAAAATATAAGCAATTGAGGACGGAATATTCTTTTGGCGGCACGAAGCCCCCAAAAGAAAAAATTGATATATTGAAAAAAATATTGGAAGAGCATTATTTAAACGTTACTGTCGGCGGCTGAACGATTATAAAACTGAGACGATATAAACTGAAAATTTATTGGAGGTATATTTCAATGACAAATCAGGCATTAAAAGAAATGAATAAAAAAAGGAAAATTGTGCAGATCTGCTATGTTACAAGGGATTACAAAAGAACAATCAGGTATTTGTATGACAAATTGAACATAGGACCTTGGAACGTAATGACGCTTTCTGAAAAAAACACTACAAACGTACAGATTGACGGAAACCTAGTGAATGAATCATATGAATTTATTGTATGCCATTCCATGTTGGGTGATATGCAATTGGAGGTGATCCAGCCGGTCTCCGGTCCGTCAGCGTATACTAAATACCTTGACGAACATGGTGAAGGGCTGCATCACATAAAGGAAAAAGTAGACGGGAATGAATTGCCTGATATAGTTGCGGAATATGAAAAGAAAGGTGTTAAAAATGTATTTTCCGGCGGTTTTGATATCGATAGATTTGTCTATCTGGATACGGAAGACGCTGTTGGTGCGGCTTATGAAATAGGCAATCAGCCTGATTTGATTTTGCCGTCTGATCAGTTTTCGGTTTGGCCGGAAGAAAAATAGGCAATTGATTTTTCGGGGCAAAACGCCGGCTTGTTCTGACTGATCAAAGAAACTTTTATTTCTTGCCTTGGGAGGCTTGACCTTATCTTCCTCTTAATGAAAGATGGCAGATACTTGTTTCTGCCATCTTTCTTCTGATCTGTTCTGCGCCGCAAATATGAACTAATGTTTTGGCATAAATTTATTACCATAAGATTTAAATATCTGCTCTTCCAGTCTGCCTACTTCGCAATAAGCATCTTTCAGAAATTTGGGATCTGCTTCGGGAAAACCGGCTGTGAAATCCGTGTTTAAGAATGCATCCAACATTTTTTGAGCCTCATAGGGAGTATTAAAGAGACCCCCCATAGAAAGAACGTTGCAGTTGTTTATTGATCTGCATAGGCTGGCAGCCTGGACACTTTCACACATGCCGCAGTAAACGCCCGGAAATTTGTTTGCAACTATATTTACGCCCATTCCGGTTCCGCAGAATACAATTCCTTTTTCGTATTCCTTGTCTGCAATTGCCTTTCCGACGCGGTAACCAACAATATAGTAATCGACAGGTTCTGACTCGGACAATGTGCCTACGTCCTTAACTTTATATCCTTTGCTTATTAGATATTTTTTTATACGTTCTTTGAGCAAAAAACCAAAAGGGTCTGCGCCAAGAATGATTCTTTTATTCATATAAATTATTTCTCCTTCGCTTTGATTTTGCATCAACTCATTACAACACAAGGAAATCTATTTTTTAAGGAGATCGCTTTTTTTACATTTGCTGCAATATTCTTGGGTGTGAACCCAAAGCGCTCCCGTAAATAGCTTTCCGGACCGACTTCGCCAAATTCATCTTTTACACCGACATGTATTACCGGCACCGGGTAGTTTTGCGTAATCACCTCGGAAACCGCGCTGCCCAGTCCGCCGTATACCGAGCCGTTTTCAGCCGTTACGATCGCTCCTGTAGCTTTTGCTGAGTCAATGACCAGTTTTTCATCAATAGATTTGACGGTGAACATGTCCACAACCCTGACTGATATGTTCTCTTTTTTAAGCAGTTTGGCTGCTTCCAGGGCAACGCTAACCAGCAGACCGCATGCGATAACAGTGGCGTCGCTGCCTTCCTGTAATTGAATTCCTTTGCCGATAGTAAATTTTGAACCTTTTTTATACACCGCAACGATGTTTTTAAAGGGCATACGGAAATAATATAATCCGTGAAGGTCTTTGGTCTGCCGGAGCAGCGAATAAAACATAGTACTGTCTGTTACGTCAAAAACGGTTGAATTTGGAATCGTTCTCATCAGCGGGATATCCTCGAAGCACATATGTGTGCCGCCATTATACTCTTGGCGGATGCCCGGCTCGCTGCCGATTACCCGCACGCTTTTATCTGCATAAGCGATAGAAAGGAATAGCTGGTCAAATGCCCTTCTGGATGCGAAGGCGGCGAAACTATGGATATATGGTTTAAAGCCAAGCAGGGAAAGTCCGGCTGCGACGCCGACCATGTTCGCCTCCTGTATGCCGGTATTGAATACTCTGTCCGGGTGTCTTTTATATACGTCGAGGACGTTTGTAAGAAGCATCAGGTCGGAGTCGATATAAACGACCTTGGGATCATTTTGAATCAAATCTTCCAATAATCCAGCCAATGCAACGGGTTTTTTCTCTAATTCTCCTGTGTAGTTCAACTGTATCATATTAAACCTCCTTTATAACGCGGCAAGTTTCTTTTCGAGCGTGTCGATCACCCGGTTGATCAAATCAGGTTCAAATGCAAAATGATGGTTAAACTCCATTTCTTCAAATTCAGGAACACCGCTGCCTTTTATACCGTCCAGAATAATGGCGGCGGGTTTGTTTCCCTGTTCTGACTGGGCTTTGCGAATAGCGGACAGAATCTCTGCCGTATTTGAACCGTTCGCCTGCAGGGCATACCATCCGAATACGGCGAATTTGGATCTCAGGTCAAGCGGGTTTAAAATTTTTGTCAGTTCTCCGTCCACCTGTTTTTTGTTCCAGTCTACAAAAGCAATCAAATTACCAAGATTATAATGAACTGCATATTGCGCGGCTTCCCAGATCTGGCCCTCTTCACATTCTCCGTCGCCTAAAATGGCATATACACGGTTGGTTTTGTTTAAAAGCTTAAATCCCTGCGCAAGTCCCGCTCCAATGGAAAGTCCTTGTCCGAGAGAACCGGTGGACACGTCAATGCCAGGTGTTTTTAAACGGTCGCAATGACTGGGAAGGTTGGTTTTTGGTTCGGATAGCTTATCCATCCATTCCATCGGAAAAAAACCCTTTAAAGCAAGTGTAGCAAAAAGAGATGGCCCAGCGTGGCCTTTGGACAGGATAAGATAATCCCTTTCCTCCCATTCCGGGTTTTTGGGATCGTATTTCATAACGTCCGTATAAAGCACGGCCAATGTTTCGATGACAGACATACATCCTCCAACATGTCCAAACCCCCTGGTTCTTAGAGATTTCAGCGTTTCGATTCGTATTTGTGTTGCGAATTTATTTGATTTATCAGCTGATTTCATATTATCGCTCCTTTCGGCTTTTTTAAAAAAAGAACTATGAATACAAGAATAAATATAGATGACATTTACTGTTGGAGCATTAATCTATTTGCTATTACAAAAAGACTTTTTTGTGTAATTGATATGTCTTTAAAAAGAAAAAGATGAAATATTTAAATAATCGCAAAGTTACCTAAAGGCATTCGCAAAAAAACACAGGAATTTTAATGATTGGATATGTATAATGAATATGTATAAATAAGACAGTACCGCTCATTTTGATTGTGCATATATCTGTTTGGTTATAAATAAAATTTTGCATCAATAATATATTTTTAATTGATATCTAAATATTTATATTAATGGGGGAAAGTAAAATGAAAGATGGCATATGCGTTGCGGGCAATTTAATTGTGGATGTACAGTATCAAATAGAATCCTATCCGCAAAAGAGTGAACTCACAACCATAAAAAATGGCGTTTTGCGTTCAACAGGGGGGGCTGTTTGCAATGTAGGGATTGGTCTTGCAATTCTGGATAAAAATCTACAGGTCTATACCCTTGGGATTATAGGGGATGATGCTGAAGCGGATTTTATCGAACAGCAATTGGAACAATACGAGAACATTGATATCAGACAGATCAAGCGGGAAGGCACAACTTCTTTTACCGTGGTAATGAATGAAAGCGCGACTAAGACCAGGACGTACTTTCAGTACAGGGGTGCGAACGCAAAATTGTCTGAGGTAGATTTTTATTGGGAGGAGATTAATACAAAGATACTCCATATAGGATATATACTTCTGCTGGATGCGCTGGATCAGCCGGATGAAGAATATGGAACAAAATTAGCCGGAGTCCTTGCACGCGCGCAGCGGAAAGGTATAAAAACTTCCATAGACGTGGTGACTGAAGTGGGCCACAGATTTGAAAAAATGGTTCCGCCTGCGCTCAAATATACTGATTACTGTGTCATCAACGAACTGGAGGCCCAGGAGGCAACCGGAAAACAGTTAAGGGACAATGAAGGGAACCTTCTTGAAGCCAATATGATGGAAGTGCTCCAAAACTTATTTGCGATGGGCGTATCAACCTGGGCAGTTATACATGCGCCGGAGGGCGGATATGGCATGGACAGGGACGGGTGCTATATCAAAAGAAGCAGTATCAGCCTGCCGGAAGGGTTTATCAAAGGGACGGTCGGCGCGGGAGATGCTTTCTGCTCGGGCGTATTATATGCAGCCTACAAAGATATGGATCTTGCCGGGGCAATAGAGCTGGGTATAGCTGCTGCAAGCTGTTCGCTTTCAAAAGAGGGTGCAACGGAGGGTATGCTGCCCGCGAATGATGCCATGAAAATATATCGCTTGTACCGATAAAAAATGTCTGTTTCGGCATGGAAGCCATCACCAGGCTTTAAAGTAATAAAGGTGGCATCTTCATTTTAAGGAGTGTTATTACTCTTGAGGAAGCATTGTAAATTATGACAAAAATGACGAATTGCCATAGCAAATCTACCGATGTGCGGTAACATTTTATAGTTTAATATTTTAATCGACTATTATAAATATTTCATATAAAAGAAAGATATATATTCAAGATTATAAAGATTTCACTTGTGCTATATATCTTCATGGGATTTGACAGTATACTTATGATACCAATAATATTTTATGAAAAAATTTGAAAGCGAGGGGAAAATAATGAAAAAGACAAAGGAAAAAATGCTGGGTATCTATAGAAATGTAGTGGCAATAAGAAAATTTGAAATGATGGCCCATGAGCAGTACGCAAACGGGTTTTTACATGGATCCGTTCACCTCTATGCGGGGGAAGAAGGCGTTGCGGCCGGTGTCTGCGGGGGGTTGAACGAAAACGATTATATTACAAGTACGCACCGCGGCCATGGTCATTTGATTGCAAAAGGCGGAGATTTGAAACTCATGATGGCAGAACTGTTCGGAAAAGCGACCGGGTATTGCAACGGAAAAGGCGGTTCTATGCATATTTGCGATATGGACCTGGGAATTCTGGGTTCTAACGGAATCGTTGGCGCAGGACTTCCTATTGTTGTAGGCGCTGGCTTTGCATGCAAACAGTTTGGAAAAAAACAGGTCGCAGTCTGCTTTTTCGGAGATGGGGCAGCCAACCGCGGCACATTTCATGAAAGCCTGAACCTGACGGCAACCTGGAAATTGCCTGTAATCTATGCCTTGGAGAACAATTTTTATGGAATATCCGGAAGCCAGAGAGAGCTGACAACGGTAAAAGAACTGTCTGTACGTGCGAAGGCGTATGATATCCCGGGATTCACGGTAGAAGGAAACGATGTAATGGCGGTATTTGAATCGACATGCGAAGCTGTTGAAAGGGCAAGGGAAGGCAAAGGCCCGACTCTGCTTGAATTTAAAACATGGAGGCACCTGGGACACTGGGAAGGCGATCCTGATACCCGCCTGTTTATATACAGGGAGCAAAAGGAACATGAGGAATGGCTTAAGAAGGACCCGGTCATTTTATTCAGGGCCGCTTTGATCAACGAAAAATTTGCAACTGCCGGGGAACTGGATGCGATAGATAAAAAAGTGCAGGAAGAAATTGACGAGGCGGTTGAATTTGCCATGGATAGTCCTTTTCCGGCAATCGAAACGCTGACAGAAAACGTATATTGCTTATAAAAATACATGTTTTTATAAAATCTGATCAATTTAATATAAAGGGGATTTAAATATGAAAACTATTACATATGGCGAATCGATTAAAGAAGCAATCGAATTTGAAATGAAACGAGATCCTATGATCTTTTTAGCAGGCGAGGACGTTGCCAAGCTGGGAGGCGCATTTGGAACAACCGCAGGGCTGGCAAAAGAATTTGGACCGGACAGGGTGATGGATACGCCCATCAGCGAAACTGCAATTATAGGTTTAGCCATCGGTTCTTCCGTTTTGGGAATGAGACCGATTGTTGAATTGATGTATGTGGACTTTGCCGGCGTTGCTATGGACGAGATTATGAATCAGGCGGCTAAAATGCGTTATATGTTTGGCGGAAAAGCAACGCTGCCCATGGTGGTACGCGCTGCAACCGGAGCTACGGTGCGCGGAGCAGCACAGCATTCCCAGACGATTGAAGCGATGTTTACACATATTCCCGGATTAAAGGTTGTTATGCCCGCTACCGCAGCAGACGCAAAAGGATTGCTGATATCGGCTATCCGCGATAATAATCCGGTCATGTTTTTGGAGCATAAGGCGCTGTACAGCATGAAAGGTGATGTGCCGGAAGGGGAATATGTTGTTCCGCTGGGAAAAGCCAACATTGCCAAAGAGGGGACGGACGTAACGATTGTCGCATGGAGTCTGATGACGCAGGTGGCATTGCAGGCTGCTAAACAGCTGGAAACAGAAGAAATAAGCGCCGAAGTGGTCGACTTGCGCTCGCTTGCACCTCTGGATAAGGAAGCGATATTAGCATCTATTAAAAAGACGCACAGGCTTGTAATTGTGCAGGAGGCGGTACATACTTCCGGTTTCGCGGCAGAGATTGCAGCGCTGGTTGCTGAAGAATGTTTGGATGAGCTGGACGAAAAAATTATTCGAGTTACCGCGCCGGATTGCCCAATCCCTTACAGTCCTGTACTTGAGGATGAGTATGTTCCGAATCCGGAAAAAGTTATCGCAGCTGTAAAATCCATTATATAACCATTAAATAGGAGGTTAAAAATGGCGTATAAAATATACATGGTCAGAATGGGGCAGACCATGAAGGAAGGCACAATTACCCATTGGTATAAAAAAGACGGGGAAAGTGTAAAAAATGGCGAAGATTTATATGAAATAGAATATGACAAGGCATCCGCAAATGTTCAGAGTACCAGGGACGGCATATTAAAGATCATAATCGCGGAAGGGCAGACGGTTGCCGTAGCTTCCGTGATAGGGATGATTAATGATCCCGGAGAAGAGGCTGATAACCCTGCGGAATCGAACACAAATACGGGCAGGGCCTCAGCGCCGGCCGGTTTTCCTGTGGCCGGGGAAGTAAAAGCATCCATGCAGGTCAAAAGGCTTGCAAGGCAAATGGGGGTCGATCTGGCACAGGTCAAACCGGGCGATCCGTCGGGAAGAATATCAGAACAGGATCTGGAGCGCTTTTTAAAACAAAGCAATGAGCAAGAGGAAGCATTAAAAGATGACCGCGTAAAAGCATCGCCTATGGCAAAAAGACAGGCGGAAGAAAACGGGGTGGACTTGTCTTTGGTAAAGGCTTCCGACCCGGGCGGCCGGATATCCAAGGAAGATGTACTAAACTACCTGCAAAACAATCAGAAAACAGATGGAGAAGTTGCTGCGGTGCGTTCGGAAACTGCCGGGGTAAATGTGGTTCCTATGAGCGCGATGCGCAGAGCGATTGCGAGAAGCATGAAAAGCAGTTATTTTTCAAACCCGGTCGTAACGTATTCCACGGATGTGGACATGTATGAATTGCTGAAGTTGCGCGAACAGCTGAACGAAGAACTGGCCCCCAAAGGCATGAAAGCAAGCGTAAACGACTTTATGATCAAAGCGGCTGCAAAGGCCCTTAAAAACAAACCGGGTGTAAATGTCAGCGTAGACGGGGAATCCATTCTGCTAAAAAGCGATATCAATATAGGAATGGCTGTCGCGTTGGAAAATGGTCTGGTTGTACCGGTCGTGAAAAATGCAGATAAGCTTAAAATTGAACAGGTTGTGGCAGAAACAAAGGAACTCATTAAAAAAACCAGGGAAGGGAAGCTTACTTCTGCGGATATGAGCGGAGGCACCTTTACAATAACCAACCTGGGCATGCTGGGCATCGACATGTTTACGCCTATTATCAATATGCCCCAAAGCGCGATTTTGGGCGTCGGCCGGGCAGTTGAAAAGCCCGTTGCTCTGAACGGCGAAGTCGTTATCAGGCCAATGATGGTATTAAGCCTCACTGCCGACCATCGGGCGATTGACGGCGCATTGGCCGCAGAGTTTTTGCAAGAAATAAAAAAATATATCCACAAGCCGTTTTTGTTGCTGTATGATTGAGAGGGGTCTAGTTAATTGGCTAAAAATATTGTAATACAAAGAATGGGCCAGACGATGAAGGAAGGCACCATCGTCAAATGGCTGAAGAAAGACGGAGAGAAGGTTGTAAAAGGCGAACCTCTTTATGACCTTGAATACGACAAGGATGCGGTTACGGTGGAAAGCCCCGATGAAGGCATACTAAATATTGTTGTTAAAGAAGGGGAGACTCTCCCTGTAAGCACGACCATCGCAAGGATACTTTCTAGGAATGAGACGGCTGTCGCTTCTGCCGATGTTCCGGAAAAGAAGCCCGCAGTTAGCAGGAAAGATGACGCGGACGCGATTGTAATAGGCGCCGGACCTGGCGGGTATGTGGCTGCGATCAAGCTTGCCCTGTTGGGTAAAAAGACAGTATTGGTCGAAAAAGACAAGGTGGGCGGCATATGCCTGAACGAAGGCTGTATCCCGACAAAGGCTCTGCTTATGAGCGCGGAAACATTGGATATTGTTAAAAACAGTGCAGGGATGGGCATTGGGGTTACCGGATACCGTATTCAACCGGAGGTGATCAACAAGCGAAAAAACCAAGTGGTTGATACTCTTGTAAACGGTGTGAAATATCTTTTAAAAAAGCGAGGCGTGGAAACCATCGTTGGTGCCGCATCCTTTACGGGCCCCCGAACGCTTCGTATAGAGCTTGCGGACGGCAGAGAAAAGGAACTTTCCGCTGAGCACATCATTATCGCTGCCGGATCCAGAAGCGCAAAAATACCGATTGAAGGAATAGACGGAAACAATGTGGTTTTTAGCACTGAGGTATTGGACGTCACCGCGCTTCCCAAAAGCATGGTTGTGATAGGCGGGGGCGTAATTGGTATGGAAATAGGGAGCATCTACGCAGATTTTGGCGTAAAAATAACAATACTCGAAGCGTTGCCCAATATTCTGCCGTGCATGGACGAAGAAGTTTCAAAAACATTCCGCGGCATCGTGGAAAGAAAGATGTCTGTCTGTACGGACGCAAAAGTGATACGGATCAGCGATGTGAAAGCGCAGAAGAAAATAACGTATATGTATAACGGTAAACAATGTGAGGAGATTGCGGATAAAGTGCTTGTTGCGGTTGGAAGGTCGCCGGAGACCGAAAGCCTTAATCTGGACGCCGCAGGGATAAAAACGGAGCGCGGATGGATTTGCGTGGACGACGGGCATATGACGAATGTTGAAGGCGTTTATGCAATAGGCGATGTAAACGGGGAAGTGCTTCTTGCGCACGCAGCCTCCGCTCAGGGAATAGCAGTGGCCGAGAAAATTGCGGGACATGCGTCTTCAATGAATCTTAAAATTGTTCCAAACTGCATTTATACAAAGCCGGAGATTGCCGCTGTTGGAATGACGGAAAAACAGGCAAAGGAAAAAGGGATTGCATATAAGGTGGGTAAATTTCCTTTTCAGGCGAACGGCAAGGCGCTGGCGATGGGAGAACCGGAAGGTTTTGTTAAAATAATTGCAGATGAAAAGTACGGGGAAATCCTTGGCGTACATATCATAGGCCCCAGAGCAACCGACATGATCAGCGAGGCTGCGCTGGCGATGCGTCTGGAATGCACGGCGTCCGAACTTGCGGGGACCATCCATGCGCATCCAACCTTGACTGAGGCTGTGATGGAAGCGGCAGAGAGTATTTTAGGTGAAGCCATCCATCAATAATTATAGTATCAATGATCCTGTTTAAGAAAAGAGGATATTAAAAAAACTTCCTTTTGTAGGTAAAAAACGACAGGAAGTTTTTGTGTATGAATGGAATAAAACCATATTTTTAACACCGGTATTCAATTGCCGGATATTGAATGGGGGATTATTATGAGCAATGATTTGCAGACAGATCTGAAAGAATTAGACAGACTATATAAATCGGGAACCGGAGAGGAAATAGAGAATTTCATACAGAGAAAGTTAAGGGAGTATGTACCCTGCTGCGGCGGTTTCCGGCTGGAACATGTCGTGTTTGTGAATGAAGCCGGCGCATTTTACAGGGGCCGCAGTCAATTGCAAAAGGCTGAATATTATTTTAAATATGCTGTTGACATGATTGGAACCTACGTCGGACGAAATAATGAAGAATATGCGACTGCACTTAACAACCTTGCAGGCACCTATCGGCTGATGGGAAGTTATGCAGAAGCGATTAAGCTTTTCCGCGAAGTTTTAATACTGTATTCAGAAATAGCCGGACAGGACACATATTTATACGCAAGTGCGCTGAATAACATTGCATTGGTATATATGGATACGAATGATTTTAAAGAGGTTGTTTCCTGCCAGGAAAAAGCTTTGAAAATCTTGGCGGATATGGAAGGCTACCGGCTGGAATATGCGGTAAGTCTGGGCAACCTGGCGGGCGCTTATCAGGGGTTGGGTTTATATAAAAAGGCGTGTGAACTGATTCGTGAATCGGCAGATATCCTTCGCGAAGAAGCGGGCGAAGACTCGTACGTATATGCCTCGGGCCTGAATAACTTAGCTTCATGCAATTATTATCAAAAGGACTATGAAAAAGCAAAGGAATATTATCTGATGGCGGCGAATATTCTGAAGCGTCATTTTGGGGAATACCAGAAGGACTATGCGGTCACGATGGAAGGATTGAGCCGCGTCAGCGAAAAAATGGGAAACAGGGAGGAAGCCTGTCGGTATCAAGAACGCGCATATGAAATTTATGACAAGATACTTGGAAAAGACAATGCAAACACTGTTGCATCAAAAAAGATGCTGGACGGGCTTAAGCAATGACGGATGGGAAAACCTTTGAAACGGGTATCGTTCTCAGTGAAAGGTTTCTAAGGGAGAAAGGGTTTGCCTTTTCTTAAGGAAGGAATATCCTAAGTATCCCGACTGCCCGGCAGCTGGTCCGGCGGGTGACGGTTCCCGATGTTTCGGGCATGACGACGAGATTTCTATGGACCATGACTGGTGCGCCGGCTTTTATATCTGGCGTTTTCCCTGCGAACATTGGATCTTTATTAAGAGTATTTATTAGCTGCTTAAAAAACGGTAATCACCCGGCAGAGCAGATTCTTGAAAGAACAGCGCAATATTTTGCATATAAATATCTTGACGAGGCTGAAAAAAAGATTGAAAATAACTTGAATAAATGCTTAATTTGGGGTAATAAAAAGAAAATTGGATATTGACGTTTTACGAATCAAGAGGTACACTTATATTGTCTAAAGATAAAGTAGTTAACAAATGTAAAATACAGAAGGTAATAAGTTTTGACTTGACGAAAGATGGTTTAAGTATATAAAGTATTAAAAGATGTGTTTTAAAAATTATATAAATTACAGGAAAGGAAACGATATAAAAAATGAAAGTCGACAGGGAAACAGCAGCTGAAATGTTATATAAACTATATTCGGCACGGATATTTGAGGAACACGTAAATGAGATGTTCATGCGTGGTTTGATCCACGGGACAACGCATTTAAGCGTTGGACAGGAGGGTGTTGCGGTAGGCGCGATCTACGGAATCAGGAAGGATGACCTGATGATGAGCAGTCACAGGGGCCACAGCCATTGCATCGCTAAAGACGGAGACGTTAAAAGGATGATGGCGGAGCTTCTGGGAAGAGAAACCGGGTTCTGCAAGGGCATGGGCGGCTCCATGCACATAGTGGATATAGCGTCCAACAATTATGGCGCAAACGGTATTATCGGCCCTTCCATACCTATTGCCACCGGAGTCGCGCTTGCGCTTAAAAAAGACAAGAGCGATAAAGTAATCATTGATTTTTTTGGAGACGGTACTTCCAACACAGGCGCTTTTCATGAATCACTCAATATGGCAGCGCTGTGGAATCTGCCCATTGTATATATATGTGAAAACAATTTATACGGCATGTCAACACCGGTCCAAAAAACGGTATCCGTTCCCAATATCGCCGACCGCGCCCCGGCTTACGGCATACCGGGCGTGATTGTCGACGGCAACGATGTTTTTGCAGTTATGGAGGCCGTAGAAAAAGCGGCAGAGCGTGCTAGGCGCGGCGAAGGGCCGACTTTGATCGAAGCCAAAACATACAGGTGGCTTGGGCACTCCAAGAGTGACAAACGAGCCTACAGGACGCGTGAGGAAGAAGCGGAATGGAAGGCAAAATGTCCGATCAAACGCTTTGAAAAATATATGCTGGAAAACGGATTTACCGAAGATGAAATAAAAGAGATCCGCAAAAATGTAGAGGAATATCAGGAAGAAGCGGTCAAATTTGCTATGGAATCGCCAGTATTGCCAATGGAAGAAGCTAAAAAACTGGTTTATGCGTAATAGGAGGAAAGAAGATGGCTGAAATTACATTTAAACAAGCTGTTGCGGATGCATTGCGTGAAGAACTGATCCGCGACGAAAAAGTATTTTTAATTGGCGAAGATATGGGCATATACGGCGGAGGCTTCGGCGTGACCAAGGGGTTTATAGAAGAATTCGGCGAAGACAGAATTATGGATACCCCTATCGTTGAGAATGGTTTTACGGCGATGGCCGTCGGAGCGGCTATGGCAGGATACCGCCCGATAGTGGAATATATGTTTTCGGATTTCACGACGGTTGCGATGGATTCGATCGTTAATCAGGCGGCCAAGCAAAGGTTTATGCTGGGCGGTCAGGTGAAGGTCCCCATGGTGATCAGAACGCCGACAGGTTCGGGTACAGGCGCAGCGGCACAGCATTCGCAGTCCCTTGAAACATGGTTCTGCCATGTGCCGGGATTGCAGGTGGTAATGCCTTCCACGCCCTACGATGCGAAAGGCTTGCTTAAGACTGCTATTCGGAACGACAATCCTGTATTGTTTTATGAACACAAGCTGGGCTATGCGGTGAAGGGTGAAGTACCTGAGGAAGAATATCTGCTGCCGATCGGCAAGGCGGATATCAAACGAAGCGGGAAAGATATCACCATCATCAGTTATTCCTACACCCTGCAGAAGGCCTTGAAGGCGGCAGGGATGCTGGAGAAGGACGGAATAGACGCCGAGGTAGTGGACTTAAGAACATTATCTCCGCTGGATACCGAGACAATTATATCATCGGTTAAAAAGACAGGAAAAGTATTGATTACGCACGAATGCGTGCAGAGCTTCGGCGTGGGAGCGGAAGTAGCTGCAATCATAGCGGACAGCGAAGCGTTTTTCTATCTGGACCGGCCGGTGCGCCGCTTCGGCGGAATGTTTATACCCATTCCTTATTCGCCGACATTGGAAGCGCAGGCAGTACCCCAGATAGAAACCATCTATGAGCAAGCAAAAGAGCTGCTGAAATAGGGAGGCATATCAGATGAAAGTAATGGCGACACCCGCTGCAAAAAAGGCCGCGGGCGAACGGAAACTGGATATTATAAAAATAACCGGTACCGGGATAGGCGGATATATACAATTGTCGGATGTATTGAACTTCAGGGGGATCAACGCAACGCCTCTTGCGCGGGCGGCTGCTTCATACTTTGGAATAGACTTGGAGAAGATAAATACAGGCAAAAACAAAATAACAAAAGCCGATGTGCTTAAGTATCAGGACAATAAAAAGGCGAATATCATTTCTTTAAGCGGCATACGGGCCGTTATAGCCCGGCGTATGCAGGAAAGCATGCAGCAGGCGCCCCAGTATACCAACCATGGAGAAGTATGCGGGTATGAACTCAAAAAATTTATGGAAGTTTTTAAAGGTAAATGCCTGGAAAAAATCGCTGTTAAGCCTACTTTTTCCGATCTTCTGATCAAAGCGACGGCATTGGCGCTTCGGGAAAACATGATGATGAATTCCTCTTTCCATGAAACATATATCGAGATTCATGAGGATATAAACGTAGGGCTGGCGGTTGCGCTGGATGAAGGTCTGATTGTTCCGAATATAAAAAATGCCGACAGGAAGTCTCTTTTTGAGATAACGTCGGATAGAAAAACATTGGTAGATAAAGCAAGAGCCGGCAAACTGCTGCCAGAAGACTACAGCGGCGGAACGTTTACGATATCGAATTTAGGGCAATATCCCGTTGAGAATTTCACGCCAATTATCAATTTACCCGAAGCAGCAATATTGGGAGTGGGAACAATGGTAGACCGGGTCGTTCCCGTTGACGGAAATATCGGGATAAGGCCTATGATGGCTGTCAGCGTGACATCCGATCACAGACATATCGATGGTGCAACCTGCGGTAAATTTATGAAAAAACTAAAGGAAATCATTGAAAATCCTGGAATGATGGAGGAATATTGATGGGCAATTTTATATTGATGCCGAAGCTCGGCATGACAATGACAGACGGAAAAATAATTAAATGGCTGAAGGACGAAGGAGACATGATCGAAAAAGGCGATTATATATTTGAGGTGGAAACCGATAAAACTTCGCTGGAAGTCGATTCCCTGTATACAGGCATTTTACTAAAAAAATATTATGGCGCCGGAGAGGATGTGCCCTGTAATTCAGAAATGGGTTATATTGGAAAAACCGGTGAAGCCATACCCGAACTGCAGCGGGCGGCGGCAGCCGCGAGCGTGCCGACAGAAAAGCAATCTGTTTCTGCACCTGCCGCGGAACCTTCAAAAAAAGTTGAGACAAAACCCCTGGTTGTGGAAGAAGGAAGCTATGATTATGACCTTATCGTAATCGGCGCGGGTCCGGGCGGATATGTAGCCGCAATAAGAGCTGCACAACTCGGCGCGAAGGTTGCAATTGTTGAAAAAGACGAGATGGGGGGAACCTGTCTGAACAGAGGCTGCATCCCGACAAAAGCATTGTACGCCAGCGCAAAGCGCTGGAAAAACATTCGGAATGCCGATCAATACGGATTCAAGGTGACGGGCGCAGAATTTGATTTTACCGCCATTATGGAGAATAAAAATAAAGTTGTACACCGGTTGACCAGCGGCGTTTCTTCTCTGATGAAGAAAAACAAGGTGGAAATCATAAAGGGGGAAGCAAAAATCAAGAAAGAACATGAAGTTACGGTTGGCGGTAAAAAGTTTACGTGCAAATTTGCATTGATTGCCACAGGAGGCCGGCCGGCATCCGTTTTAAAGAATATTGACGCGGGCGTTGAAATCTGGGATACGGATAAACTGATGGGATTAAAAAGCCTTCCTGAGAAGGCCGTCATCGTCGGCGGAGGCATCATAGGTTGCGAGATTGGCTGCATTTTGAATTCGTTTGGCGTTAAAGTTACAATTGTTGAAATGCTGCCCTCCATTCTATCCATGGTAGACGGGGATATTGCTGTATGCCTGGCAGATGATATGAAGAAAAATGATATAGAAATATTAAGCGGTGTTACTGTGGACGGAATTAAAAAAGATTCTGCCCATAACATTGTAAAACTTTCAAACGGTAATACAGTGACCTGCGATATGATCATTGAAGCTGTCGGCAGAAAAGCAAACAAAGATGCTTTCGAAGATCTTGGGGTAGAATTAACGCCAAAAGGATTTGTTGTAACGGACGATTTTATGACAACAAATCTTGGAAGCGTATACGCAATAGGCGATATTACCGGAATATGTCAGCTGGCGCACGCGGCATCCGAGCAGGGGATCATTGCGGTTGAACGTATGTTTGGAGGAAGGACAAAAGCCGAGAAACAGAATATCCCTTCCTGTATCTTTACGGATCTGGAAATCGCATATGTGGGCATGACCGAAGCGCAGGCCAAAGAAAAAGGCTTGGATGTTCGTATATTTAAATTTCCGTTTGGTGCCAATGGAAAAGCCCTTACAATGGGTGAGAGCGAAGGCTTTGTGAAAGTGGTATGTGAAAGCCGGTTTGGCGAAATACTGGGCGTGCATATCATAGGGCCCGATGCGTCATCATTGATTCAGGAGGCTGTGACGGCGATGCGCCTGGAGGCCACTGCGGAATCTGCCGGAACCACGGTACACGCGCATCCGACTTTATCAGAAGCTTTAATGGAAGCGTTTTTAGGTTGTTCTACGGGTGCCATACACATGTAAGAAAATGAAGGAAATGCCGGTATCAATAAAACGTGCATTTTTATAAGCCAAGGCGCAAAATTTTTTTCAGCTAAAAGGCTAAACAAATTATTGCGCCTTGGCTTAATTAAAATTATCCAATAAAACTGCGTAAACAGAGGGAATATGTATTAACGCCGGCAAAAAACAAATGATATTACTATTCATGCTTATAGTATGAAAGCAGACCGCCTTTTAAAATCAATGATACCGGTATGCTTTTTTTATTTTTGGAGCTTTGAAATAATGTTCTTGGCTGTAAATTCATCTGTAATAAGTATATTAAAAAGCTTGCCTCTTGCGGAGCCGATGATGGAATCTGTTTTATATTTGCCGCCCGCGGCAGCGATGACCGTAGGGATACGCTTAAGATTTTCTGCGCTTGCAGCGATGACCCTTTTATTTATTGATACGTCGCAAACATTTCCGTTAATATCATAAAAATGCGCACATACGTTGCCGACCACTCTGTATTTGGCAAGCTGTGCAATATCATTTGCAGAGAAAAAGTCAGGGCTTGAAGTTCTGGTGGTTGAATGGTTGATATCCCCGTCTATTCCAACTATCGCGATATCCAGCGCGTCTATTTTTTCAAAAATATTTTGAATGGATTCTTTAAAAGCATTTGCTGTAAGTTCATTTGCTGCAATCATAGGTGCGTACAGGTAATGCACTGTGCTTTTGGGGAATTTTGAAGCGACTTTTTCACAAAGAGCGTTTGCAAACATTTTAACCTCTCTGTTGGTTCCAAGCCCTCCCAGCATCGGCACAAATTCCAGGTCTTTTATCTTGTTGATCGTCTTTACTTTTTCCGCAAAATACTCCAGAGTTTTGCCCCAGCCGATACCAATGCGCTGTCCGCTTTTTAAAAGATTGCTCATATAGTTTGCGGTAGCGTTTCCGATTCTGTTACAAACAATTTCAACATTTTCGCTCGGGACATTTACAATTTTCGCATCTTCTATTCCAAGGAGATTCCGAAGCATTATTTCTTCTTTCAGAAAAGAACTTGTGTTTTTTAATTCGGCGATTTGTATGCTGACAATCTGTTCTTCTTTCGCTTCTTTCAGAAGTTTTATTATGGTCGGACGAGAAATATTCAACATTTTTGAGATTTCTACCTGGGTTTTATCTTCCAAATAATAAAGGTGCGCTATTTTAACTTTGAGGTTGTATCTTTCTTCAACAGTAAAGGCCATATACAATTCTTTCCTTTAAATTATCCTAAATATTTGTATAAGAATATTATATCAGCAAATTAACATATGTCAACAGCGTAAAATTTTGATAATGTTTGACATATGTAAAACATTAATCAATAAAGCCATACGGCGCCGCTAAAGCCGCATTAAAAATCCGAGAATATAAAAACAAGAGAAAATCCACTAATGATCGAATAAAACTTGACGCAGATTTGTTTTTATATTAATATTTTTATTAATCAGTTCTTTTATAATTTTTAATAAAATTTTACAAAAGAAAAATTATTAAGACTAAGTAATAATATAAAAAATGCGAAAAGAGGCAGTTTGAAGCATGGAATGCTTTTTGGGAATTGATGCAGGAACCAGCGGAATAAAAGCAATGATTATTGATGAAAAAGGGAATAACCGTGGGATCGGATACTGCGAGTGCGATATTATCTCGCCAAATCCCGGCTGGGCAGAGCAGAATCCAAAGACATGGTGGCATGCCTGTGATATAGCGGTAAAAGAAGCCGTTCTGAAAAGCGGATGCGGAAAAGATATAAAGGGAATAGGCTTTTCCGGGCAGATGCAGGGCAGTACGTTTATCAATAAAAACTTAGAACCAATCGGAAACTGTATAATATGGCTGGATCAGAGAGCGACGCAAGAGGTAAAAGAAATTGAGGCAATCATACCGGCAAATGAAATGCTGAATATAACGGCAAACCATTGCCTGAACAGTTTTTGGGCGCCTAAATTGTTGTGGTTTAAAAAAAATGAGCCAAAAGCATATGAAAATATATATAAAATTCTTTTTACAAAGGATTATTTAAGATTGAAAATTACAGGAGAGCTGGCAACCGAGGTGAGCGATGCTTCGTTTTCCTTTCTAATGGATGTAGAGGGTAGAAAATGGTCAAAAGAAATGTTTTCAAAGCTTGGCATTGATTCGGATATTGTGCCCGACAAACTGGCAGAATCCTGTGATGTTGTCGGACGCCTGAAAAAAGACATTGCAATAGAATGGGGATTGCATGAAGGAATACCCGTTGTGGCAGGCGGAGGAGACCAACCTGCAGGAGGAGTAGGAACGGGCGTCGTAAAAACCGGAAGATTGGGTGCAACAATCGGAACTTCGGGGGTTGTGTTCGGCTGCTGCGATAAACCTTTTAAGGATGTAAAAAACAGGGCGACGTATAGTCTGGCACACAGCGTCCCGGGGAAATGGTGTTTTCTGGGGCTGGTACTGACAGCTGGCGGATCTTTTAAATGGTTAAGGGATACTATTTTTGCGGATAAAAAAACATCGCTTGCAGCAGAGGGAAAGGACATATACGATTATATGACCGGGCTCGCTGCGCGGTCTGCGCCCGGATGTGAAGGGCTTGTCTTTCTGCCTTATCTCAACGGAGAAAAGACTCCGGTATCTGACGAAAATGCGAGAGGCGTATTCTTTGGCCTTTCCAGTCGGCATAGTCAAAATGACATATGCAGGAGCGTTATGGAGGGAGTTACTTTCGCGCTGAGGGATACGATTGAAATCCTGCGGGAATTTGGAACAGATATAAATGAAGTCAGGGCAAACGGAGGAGGAGCAAAAAGCGATTTATGGCTTCAGATGCAGGCAGACATTTATAAAGCCAACGTTGTCACAATGAATATGGAGGAAGGCCCTGCGGCTGGCGCCGCAATCATGGCGGCAGTGGGGTCAGGTGCTTTTGCGACTGTGAATGAGGCATGCGACAGTATTGTCAGAATTAAAAAAGTAACGGAACCCAACAGGGAAAATGTCAAGAAATATGACGATTATTATCAGACTTACGGAGCGCTTTATCCTGTGCTGAAAGATATTTATAAAAAGCAGGCGAGCAATGTGGGTAAACATATCAAATAGAAAAGTATCTTGAAAAGACTGATTGAATGTAGACTTTTTTAAAAAATTATAAGGAGGATCCAATGGAATTCAAACTGCTGATAAACGCTGATTGTGTTCTTGCTGAAACGCCTGTATGGGATGGGCGGATTGAAAAATTATATTTTACAGATCTGTTTTTAGGCGATATTCATAGATTTGACCCGAAAACCGGGGAAGATTTCGTTTGGAAAACCGGAAAATTGATTGGAAGTGCAATTCCGTGCGATGATCCCCAAAAATTGTTATGTACGCTGGAAGACGGTATTTATATACTGGATTTAAAAAGCAGTTCGCTGGATTTCATATGCGATCCAGAAAACGGAAATACAGACAATAGATATAACGATACCAGGGTTGATCCTGCCGGCCGGATTTTTACAAGCTCTGTTTCAAAGCTTTATGCTACAGATAAATATAAACCCCATATGCTGGGCCGGTTTTATATGATTGATACAAACGGAAAAGTTAAGATTATTGAAGACGGCATTAATCAATTTAATGCCATTGTTTGGAACAGCGACGCAACAAAGATGTTTGTTGTGGATACATATAATCAGAAATTGCTCTGTTATGATTATGATTTACAAAAAGGCCCGGGAAGCGGATACAATGCGGCAATTGATCTTCGTGAATTCGGGATGCCTGACGGAATGAGTATAGACAGCGAGGACAATTTGTATATTTGCCATTGGACGGGAAAAATATCCGTTTGGGGTCAATTTTTAAATCATAGGGAAACGATACCTTTCCCCGTTGCATACGTATGCTGCGGCGGATTTGCCGGAAAAGACATGAAAAACTTTTATGTGGCTACGTCCAAATATTTATATTCGGATGAAGAATTGTCTGCCAATAAGGGTGCAGGGGGCATCTTTGTGGGCAGAAATAAAATTAAAGGCGCGAAAGACCATTTCTATAAAATTAATAAATAAGGAGTGATAAAGCATGTATTCGTTTGAATTTTCCATGCCTACAAAAATAATTTTTGGCGCGGGAGAAACTAAAAAAATCGGTTCGCTTGCAGCGGAATTCGGGAAAAAGGCATTGCTGGTAACCTATGATGAAGCATTTGTAAAAGAGATGGGATTTTATAATACAGTAGTCCAAAGATGCAGGGAAGCGGGGGTTGCGGTTATAGATTTTTTCGGGGTAAAAAGCAACCCGACCGCCGAGCATGCAGCAAAAGGCATTAAAATCGCAAAAGAGCAGAACCCTGATGTTATTATCGCGCTTGGCGGCGGAAGCGTAATGGACACGGCAAAATTTATTGGAATCGCCGCAAAATATGATGGAGACCCCTGGGATTTTCCGCTTGGAAAAGCGCCTATTTTAAGTACAATCCCCATTGTTGCCGTGGTTACGATTCCCGCAACATCCTCCGAACTTAACGGAACAGCGGTGATCACAAATGAAACACTCAGGAGAAAAGATGGATTTGCAAACCCGATCATGAAGCCGAAAGCCTGCATACTGGATCCTGAGCTGACGTATACTATTCCCCTGAAACAAACAGCATACTCGGCGGCGGATATCATTTCACACCTTCTTGAGCATTATCTTGGACACCAGTTGGAATTTGCACCCTACCAGGATCATTTTTGCGAGGGCGGTATTCGATCTGTAATGGAATGCATGGACAGACTGCTTGAAAATTCGCAGGATCCCGATGCGCGGGCAGTTATGATGTGGCAGGCGGCATTTGCCTGGTCCGGGTATTATGACTGCGGATTTGGGCTTCCCAATTCTATCATTCATATTCTTGGACATTCACTTTCTAATTTTTACAACACGCCGCATGGCGCTGCTATGTCCGTAACGATTCTTGGCTCAATGAAATATTATCTCAAAGAGCGTACAAAAAAATATGCTGATTTTGCAAGAGAAGTGTTCGGCATAAGGGAACAGGATGATATGATAGCTGCCTGTGCGGGAATAGCAGCAATGGAAGCATGGTTTAAAAAAATCGGCATGCCAACGACATTGGCGGAAGCCGGGATTACGGATGAAGATGCAATAGAAAAAATGGCTCCCGATGCTTTGGCTACCGCTTATTCGTGGGGAGAAGCGGAAGCGTACGGTTATACGGAAGAAGTTATGAAGAGAATGTTTGAATATTGTGCGTAAGTTTAACATAATTGAGTTTTACGTTGGGATAACTTGACATGCAATCATAAGAAGAATTATACTATTAATAAACATATGCCCATTTGAAATCGTTATGCGTTGATTCAATAATCGTTGTTAAAATTAAACAAAAACCGATAGACCTTGTATTGCCCGATGTACATTTTCTTCAATAAATGAATAAAGGAAAAACAACTTTAGATCAAAAAATGCCTCGATGAGCATGTAAAAATGCACCTTGACCCCTGACCTGAAATTATGGAGGAACAGCGAGGCGGGCAGAGTATGCTTAAGCAATGATCAGCGCTTCTTACAACAATGTGAATTGATCAATTAATAAAGAGTAAAAATACATTTATGAAAGGTAGTGAAACATTATGAAAAAAGCTCTTATCGTTTATGGAGGATGGCCAGGACATGATCCTGAAGGAGTCGGGAAATTGTTTCAATCCATTCTGGAAAATGAAGGATATGATGTTGCGTTGTCAAATACACTGGATGCGTATTTGGACAGAAGAAAATTAAAAGAACTGGATTTGATCATTCCACATTGGACCATGGGCGAATTAACAGTGGACCAAATGGAGTCAGTGGTTGATGCAGTGGCGAGCGGGGTAGGTATTATGGGGTGCCACGCTGGACTTTGTGATGCTTTCCGCAATAGTCTTGATTGGCAATGGATGGCAGGAGCGCAGCTTGTTTCTCACCCGGGCGGACAGCATTTGAAATATACAATAAATATTGAGAAAAATTCCAGCAGCATTACTGATGGAATAGAAGATTTCACTGTTTCGTCTGAACTATATTATTTGCAAGTGGATCCGGTTGTTAATGTGCTTGCCACTACAAGAGTTCCGGTAGGAAACGGTCCGTTTGAAACGATGGATTATGCCAAAATCAATCGTGATTCCGGTTTGGGCGAGTGGTTTTTTGACGGAAAAGTTAATCATTCGGAATTTAATAATAAAAACCCCCATATTCCTAATAAACCTGTAGATATGCCGGTGATTTATACCAAGATGTGGGGGAAAGGCAGAGTGTTCTATTGTTCGTTAGGACATGATGCTGAGATGTTAAAAAAGGAGCCGTTAAATACCATTATTAAGCGCGGCATGCTTTGGGCATCTAAATAAACTTGAGTCTATAGTCCAATTTATGTAAACCTTCAAGATGTGCAAGTAAAATAAAAGCACAACTTGGAGGTTTTTAAATGCAATTGAATGTTATCCCAAAACCGCTCCAAAAGCAGAGCAGGTTCTTGTTTGGGGTTTTTTGCTATTCAAGCGGGGGAGGGTAAAACCCCGTGATGGAATGAAGAACGGAAGTCGTTCGTGCCATAAAAAGCAGGGCTGTGACGGGGGGAATATTGGGATTTGGATGCGGAACCGGAGCAGGAAATCAAGTTGTTATTGACGGGAATAACTTATTAAAATATTTGTTAGCGCAACAAACAATTATACATTGACAACGCTTATCGAAAAATGTAATAATCGTGCTATTAGCAATTTAAAAGATAGGCAGGTTTTTTTATGGATGCAACGGTAAAATCAAAAACTTACAACCGGTGGATACCCGTTTTCGCATGCATCGCTATTCAGCTTTGTCTCGGAACGGCGTATATCTGGGGCGTGTTTCAACCGGAAGTGGTTAAAACACTGGAATGGTCGCAACAGCAGGCGGCGCTCACTTTCTCACTTCTTCTTGTCATTTTAACGCTGGGCAGCACGATCGGCGGCAGGATACAGGACAAGCTGCGGCCCCGCCCCGTTATAATCGGCGGCGGCATATTGCTTGCGGTCGGGTTCTTCTGGGCAGGTTTTGTAACAAAGGATATGCCCTGGCTGCTTTGGATAGCGTACGGCGCCCTGGGCGGATTCGGGATGGGCATGACTTATACGACCACCATTGCGGTTTGCCAGAAGTGGTTTCCCGACAGACGGGGATTCATCACGGGCGTCATCGTTTCCGCGCTCGGATTCGGCGGACTCCTTTTCACACCCATTGCGAGCGCGCTGATTCAACACGTTGGCGTTATGGAAACGTTCAAGTGGTTTGCGCTCATATTCCTGGCCGTGACGCTGCTATGCGGGCTGATTATTAAAAATCCGCCCGAAGGTTTCAAGCCCAAGGGCTGGGAACCGGCCGCACCCAAGAAGGGCGCGGCGCATGTACAGGACTTTACGCCCCGCGAGATGCTTAAAACGCCTCAGTTCTATATGATTACGGTCATGCTTATGCTGGCCAGCGCGGCCGGTTTGATGGTCATACCGTTTGCGAAGGTGCTGGGAGTAGACGGCGGGCTTTCGGTGGAGGCGGCTACGATCGGCGTTATGGTTATCACCGGGTTTAACTCGTTTGGCCGTCTTTTCTGGGGCGCGGTATCCGATAAGCTGGGCCGCAAGAAAACAATTTTGATACTGCTGGTTGCTGCCGCGGTTTCCATTCCGTTTGCCGCGCTTACGCAGGGCTATTTGATACTGGTGTTTATCGCGCTGGTCGGTTTTTCGTACGGCGGTTTCCTGGGCGTTTTTCCCGCGCTTACGGCCGATTACTTCGGCATAAAGTCGATGGGCGTTAATTATGGAATAGTTCTTCTGGGATTTGGAGCCGGCGCGGTGGTTTCGGCGTTTTTGGCGGGATATTTCAGGGATATTTCGGGCGGTTTCGTGACTGCGTTTATCATTGCGGCGTGCGCCGCGATCCTGGGAATCATATTGACCGCCTTCCTTAAACATCCGAAACTGAAAGAAAAATAGATTGATTGATACAAGCCGTATACCGAATGGTATACGGCTTTTTTTTACTGATTTTGAACCGGGAAACGCTTTATATGCGATGGCAAAATAAAGCTGAATATTCAAAATGAAAAGAAATGCATTAAGAAGACATTTTCGAGTGAACAGATCATCTCGCGCGCAACCGCGAGGGGAGATAAGGCGAATGAGCCGCACGCTCTTTAACTTGATATTTTAACCGTTGACTTAACAGGCAGACGATGTTATTATCATTTTAATATATTAATTGCATATATGCGCAAATAATGAAGGAAGAATTGTGAATGATGGATAATAAAGAACTTTATGTGATCCATGCAGATTTTTGTAAATTTATGGCCGATCCCAAAAGGATTGAAATATTATTTCTGCTGGGTGAAAAAGAAATGTGTGTCGATGAGATCACCCGCGCGATGGATGTTAAGGCTCCAAATATTTCGCAGCATCTGGCTGTTATGCGTAAAAGAGGTGTTGTGGAGGTGCGGCGGGAAGGTACGAAGATGTATTATTCTATTGCAAATCCGAAAACGCTTCAAGCCTGTATCATCATGAGGGAGGCAATGGTTGAACAGATGGAAAAGAGTTATGACGTGATTCGTTCAATTAAATGATTATATATGGAGAGGTAATTTTATGAAGGTAGGATTAATCAGATGCATGCAAACAGAGGATATGTGCCCTGCCACAACTGATTTTAAGGTTATGCGGGAAAAGAAATGCGCGTTCGAAGGGGTTGAAGGGGAGATCGAAGTAATCGGCTTAAATACCTGCGGCGGCTGTCCCGGTAAAAAAGCGGTTACAAGGGCGGCCGATATGGTTAAAAGAGGAGCGGATACAATTGTGTTGGCGTCCTGCATAACAAAAGGGAATCCCATTGGCTTTGCCTGCCCCCACGCGCAGGAAATGAAAAATGCCATCCGAAAGAAGTTGGGTGACTCGATCAAGATCATTGATTACACGCATTGATATATAAAGGGCTATGATTTTTTTGCTATTGGATATAAATAATATTGCCCCCAAAAGGAGGACTGTATGATTTATCTGGATTATAATGCTACAACGCCAATTGATAAAGAAGTTGCAGATGCAATGCTTCCCTATCTCTATGGAAATTTTGGCAATCCATCAAGCAGCCATGAATGGGGCATTGCAGCCAAAAATGCTATCATAAAAGCAAGAGAACAAGTCGCCTTGCTATTAAATTGTTCGTCTGAAGAAATCGTTTTTACCAGCGGCGGAAGCGAATCAAATAATACGGTGATTAAAGGGGCAGCTTTCTCTTTCAGAAATAAGGGGAATCATATTATTACTTCTCAGGTTGAACACCCGGCCATTATCCGTCCATGCAATTTTTTAAAGAAACTTGGTTATGAAATAAGTTACATACCCGTTGATAAATATGGAATGGTAAACCCTGCAGATGTTGAAAAATTGCTGACAGGTGAAACGATTTTGGTCACAATTATGCATTCCAATAATGAAACCGGTACAGTGCAGCCCATTGAAGAGATAGCGCAAATCTGTAAAAGGCACGATGTTCTATTTCATACCGACGCCTCCCAGTCTGTGGGCAAGGTGCCGATTAATCTGGAAAGCCTGGGGGTTGATTTTCTGACAGTTGCAGGCCATAAATTGTATGCGCCAAAGGGCATCGGCGCATTGTATATAAGAAATGGGATCGATATAGAACCACTCATACATGGCGCCGGACACGAAAGAGGAAGACGTGCGGGAACAGAAAATATTGTATTTGATGTTGCGTTAGGCAAAGCCTGTGAAGTATCAATGGCCGCTCTGAAGAATACGGGAATCGGACAACTTACCGAATACTTTTATAGTAGTTTAAAAGAGATATATGGCGATAAAATTCATTTGAACGGACATCCGGAAAAAAGGCTTCCAAATACTTTGAACATAAGTTTTATAGGGCGCAACGGACATGATATTTTGGAGAGTTTAAATGGAGTGGCCGCGTCTACCGGCTCTGCCTGCCATGCGGGCCTGCGTACCATTTCGCCCGTATTAGAAGCAATGAATGTTTCTGAAGAAGTCGGACGCGGCGCTGTTCGATTTAGTTTAGGCAGGGGCACCACAAAAGATGAAATTGATACCGTATTAGAAAAAATGAATAAAATTATTGATTGGAGCAATTAAATGAAACTTGGGATTATTATTGAAACAAAAGAATATGAGAAAGTCTGGAATGCAATGAGGTTTGCGGTAGCGGCATTAAAAAACGGGCACCAGGTAAAAGTGTTTCTTATGGGTGAAGGGGTGGAAATTGAGAATCTTACGCATGAAAAATATAACGTTGCCGAACAGGTAAAAGAGTTTATCGAAACGGATGGAACGATTTTAGCCTGTGGTACTTGCCTTAAATCAAGAAGCATGGATGGAACGGACGCCTGCCCGATCTCCAGAATGATTGATTGTGTTGAAATGGTAGAATGGGGAGACAAGATAGTTACATTTTAGGCGCCAGAGGCAACGCTATACGCCCCCCGTCTGCACCAATGGAAAGTAAAGAAGCACCCTTCGGGGTGCTTTCTTATTTTTTCCGGGATGTAGACGCTTGCGATAAATTTTGTTAGAATCTATATGAATGAGTTATTTATGCTTAAATGTTTTATAAACAGTCAAAGTTCGCGAAATTTTTAATATCCTTTTAAAAAGAGGTGACACGGTTTGAAGCATATCATCATCGGCGGGGTGGCGGCAGGAATGTCCGCGGCTTCCAAGATAAAAAGAATACAGAAAGACGCCAGCATTCACGTTTACGCAAAGGGCGCCTTCCTGTCTTACGGGGCCTGCGGCCTGTGTTATTTTATAGCGGGCATGAATGACGACTACAATAAAATGATCGCGCGGACGCGCGAGGAATTTGAAGAACAGGGAATCAAAACGTTCCTTCGTTCCGAGGCGGTCGGCGTGCATGTGCGAAGCAAGACCGTGACAATTAAAAACCTGGATACGGGAGAAATCATCAGGGAGACCTATGACAAACTGATGATCGCGACCGGGGCCGAGGCCGTCCGCCCGCCCATAGACGGCATTGACAAAAAAGGCGTTTACACCTTAAAAACCCTGGAGGACGGGCTGTGCCTGAAAAAAGAGATCACGCGGTACGGGATCAAGGACGTTGTGATTGTGGGGGGCGGGTATATCGGCATTGAAATGGCCGAAGCACTGCACGCGCTGGGCAAGCGGGTGGTTTGCCTGGAAGCGGCGGAGAGGATACTGCTGCCCTTTGACGTGGAAATTGCGGACCTGGCGCTCGCGGAAATCAAGCGCCACGGGGTAGAGATCAAAACCGGGGAAAAGGTGCTGTCCTTTAAGGGAGGCGGCAGCGTGAACGCCGTTGTGACCGAAAACGGGGAGTACATCGCGGACGCCGTGGTCGTCGCAACCGGGGTCAAACCCTCCACCGGATTTCTGGCGGACACCGGCATTGCGATGGAAGCAAACGGCGCGGTCATTGTGGACCGGCAGATGCGAACGTCGGTCCCCGACGTGTATTCCGCGGGAGACTGCGCGGTGGTGTACGACCGTATGAAAAAGAAAAACGTATATCTGCCGCTGGGCGCGGTGGCGAACAAATGCGGACGGATCGCGGGGGGCAACATGTGCGGCGGCAGCGAAGAATTCCCCGGGGCGCTTTCTTCGGCCGCATTGAAGGTTTTTGACCTGCAGCTGGGACGGACCGGACTGGGAGAAAAGGAAGCGGCGGAAAACGGGTTTGACTTTGGAACGGTGTTTGTGGAAGGGAGAAGCCATCCTATATACTATCCCGGCTCCGAGCCCCTGATGATCAAGCTGGTTTATGAAAAGCCTTCCATGAAAATACTGGGCGCGCAGCTTTGCGGAAAAGACGGCGCGGCGCTCAGGACGGATATTTTTGCGGTCGCGATTCATGCGGGAATGACGACAAAGGAGCTTGGCATGATCGATCTGATTTATTCCCCGCCTTATGCCGGAGTCTGGGACGCGGTGCACATCGCGTGCAACGCCGCAAAGCAGCCGCATCAATAGCCGGGCGCATTTTTAATATTTTTTGATATCAGCCGGATTTTGTCCAAAAAGAAAGGATCAGTTTCTTTATGCAGTCGGATAAAAAAAATATTCGAATCGGAATCATTGGACTTGGGGCGATGGGCAAAGGACTCGTTTATCAGACAAAAATCACAAAAGGCATCCAAACGGTGGCGGTCTGCGACAGCGATACAAAAAAAGCATGCGCCATTCTCCGGGAATTTGAGTTGGAGTATGCGATTGCTAAAAGCGATGCGGACATGGGACGAATCATTGACGAAGGAAAGATCGCCGTTTTTGAAGACGGAGAGGCGCTGGCGGCCGCGGGCGGGATGGACGCCGTGGTGGAGGCGACCGGCACGATCATCCAGGGCGGGCAATATTGCGAGCGGACGCTGGTTTCAGGCAAACACCTGATACTGATGAATTCCGAAGCCGATCTGATTTACGGGCCCTATTTAAGCCGGCTGGCGGACGAACACCACGTCGTCTGCACGAGTATCGACGGGGACCAGTACGGTGTATTAAAGCACCTGACCCACGATCTTGCGCTCTGGGGGTTTGCGCTTGTTATGGCCGGGAACATGAAGGGCTTTTTGGACCGGTACGCCAACCCGGCCTCCATCATTCATGAAGCGGATATACGCAACCTGGACTATAAAGCCTGCGCGTCCTATACGGACGGGACCAAACTGAACATAGAGATGGCGCTGCTATCCAATGCGCTGGGACTGGTTACGACCGTGCCCGGCATGCACGGGCCTGCCTGCGGCGATATTACGGATGTGCCTTCCGTCCTGGATTTTGGGGCCCTCTGGCAGGAGGGCAAACCGTTTGTGGATTATGTGCTGGGCGCAAAGCCGGGGGGCGGTGTATTCGCGATCGGCTACTGCGACAATCCCTACCAACGGGATATGCTGAAATATTATAAGATGGGCGGCGGGCCGTTCTATACGTTCTACCGGCCGTATCACCTCTGCCATATTGAAGCCATGGCTTCCATTATGAATGCGGTTTTAAAGAATGAAACGCTGCTCCGGCCCGATGCCGGTTTTGTGACCAATGTATATGCGTATGCGAAAAAAAATTTGAAAGCGGGCGACGAACTGGACGGGATCGGCGGGTTTGCCTGTTACGGGCTGATTGAAAACCGCGCCGACCAGGGCGCCTCTCCCGGCATTCCCATCTGCCTGGCCGACCGGGTGTTTTTGAAAAAAGACGTAAGGAAAGATGAAAAGATACGATTAAGCGATGTGCTTTTTGACCCGGAGCGGCCTGATTTCAGGCTTTTTGCCTTGGCGCAAGGAGAATTTAGATGAGCCTAAAAGAGCCGATGGTGAGCGTCAGGATTCCTTCCTATAACCATGAAAAATATATTTACGACTGTATAAGCAGCATACTCAATCAGACCTACCAGGATTTTGAGATCGTTATCGTGGACGATTGCTCGACGGACGGCACCGTGGACGTGATCCGGTCATTCGGCGACCCGCGGATCCGGCTGGAGGTTTTAAAGAGGAATTCCTCCATGAACGTGGCGGTGGAACACTGCATGCGGCTCGCCGCCGGGAAATATGTTGCCAATCTGTCCAGCGACGATATGTGGGCGCCGACCAAACTGGAAAAGCAGGTCGCATTTTTGGAAAGCAACAGCGAATATGACGCGGTGTTTACACGGGTGGAATTGATCGGCGAGGAAGGCGGCACTTTAAAAAATGAAGAATACGCCAATATAGCCGATATATTTAATTGTGAAAACCGAAAGGCGTCCGGATGGCTGAGGCGGTTCTTTTACGAAGGAAACTGCCTTTGCAATCCAAGCGTGATGATCAAACGGGACGTATACAAATCTTTGCACTATCAGGACAAAAGGCTGCTTTCCCTGTCGGACTTCGATTTATGGGTGCGCTTTTCACTGCGCCACCGGCTGTGGATACTGGACGAAAAATTGACCAGATTCAGGATGCGGGATGGCAACGCCAATATAAGCGCGGGCTCGGCCGGCAATAAAAACCGGGCCGCTTTTGAATTCAAGCAGATCCTCGACAATTTTTTAGATATAAAGGATACGGATTTTCTTCTTGAGATCTTCCCCGAATGTCTGGAATTCGGCAAACCCGGTGAAATTGCCATTCCTTACTTTTTGGGCCGGCTGGCGATTCAAACCGATTTTTTATACCACAGGCTGTGGGGATGCGAAAAAATATTTAAGCTGCTGGCGGATGAAAAGGCCGCCGCGTTCTTAGAAAAACAATACGATTTCAGATATTCCGATTTTCTCGCGCTTACGAAAACGACGGATTGTTTCGGCATTGAGACCGTTGAGCGGTATATTAACCATACGGGGAACCTGGAGCAAGTCATTCGCCGTCTTGAAAATGAAATAGATGCAATACACGCCACACGGTCCTGGAGGGCAACAAGGCCCCTGAGAAGTTTAAGAAAGCTTTTTAAGCAAAATAATCCGGAAACAATAAAATAAAAAAAGTCTTAGATCAGGGCGTGAGGTTTTCAAGGATATGAAAGCTGTTTTTGTGAAAGCGGATCAGCCCTTCTTTTTGCATCCTGCCGAGTTCCCTGGAAAGTGCGCTCCTGTCCACACAGAGGTAGGTTGCCATTTCTTCGCGGCTGAGCGAGATATGAAACGAATTGCCCGAAGTTCTTTTTGCCTGGAACGCCAGGTATAAAACGATGCGGTCCCGCAGGCTTTTCCGGGAGAGAATCTCGATCTTATAAAGCTGGCGCATGTTGCTGTTGGCCATGATGTCCAGGATGTTTTTAAGGATGGCGCAGCGGTATTTGTCGGGCAGGGAACCCGCGGAAGTCAGCAGGGCGTAGGGGAAGGTGATAATTTCTGCGTCCTGTGTGCAGGTAATCTTGACCGGGCTGATCTGGGAGGGGGTGCAGGCCGTTTCCGCGGCGAGGATCTCGCTTTGGACGATTTTTTTGATAAGGTTGGAATTGCCGTAGACGTCTTCCTTGGACACGGCGAATTCACCGCTCAGTACCACGCCGATGGCGTCCACCAACGCGTCCGCTTCGATCAGCACCGCGTTTTTTTTAACGCTTAAAACCCGCGCGCCCAGCAGCGGGAAAACTTCGGACACCTCTTTGCGCGTAAAACCTTCGAATATTTTGGTAGATAACAGATGATCGATTAAACTCATTTCGTTGCCACCGCAACATACTTTCTGTTTTAATGTTGTTATTATATTAAATACCGGCGAAGAGCCATATTCATAGTAGCATAAAAATCTTGTGATTGTAAACAGTTGAAAGAGTTGATAAAGGCATGAAAGACCAATTGGGCAGGACAATCGATTACATGCGGATTTCCGTAACGGACCGCTGCAATTTGCGCTGTGTTTACTGCATGCCCGCGGGCGGCATCCGGAAAATACCGCACGGCGACGTCCTTACTTTTGAGGAGATATGCCGCGTTGCGGCGGCGGCCGCATTAATCGGCATTGAAAAGATCAAGATCACCGGGGGGGAGCCTCTGGTGCGCAAAAACATCGCGGAGCTGATCCGCGGCGTCAAGCAACTTGAGGGGATCAAAAAAGTTACACTGACCACCAACGGGCTGCTTTTTTCAGAAATGGCGGAGCAGCTTGCCGAGGCGGGGCTGGACGCCGTGAATTTCAGCCTGGATACGCTGGACGCGGACAGGTATGAAGCCATCACCCGCGCGCGCGCGCTGGACAAAGTGCTGGATGCGGTCGATTTGGCGGTGCGGATGGGGCTGCCCGCCAAGATCAACTGCGTGCCCATGAAAAACCATAACCTGGGCGACCTGACCGGCCTGGCGGGCCTTGCGAAGGAGCGCCCTTTGAGCGTCCGGTTTATTGAGATGATGCCCATCGGGCTGGGCAGGAATTTTGAGACGGTGGGCAGCGAATTTGTATTGCGGCGCATTGCGGCCGCGTTCGGGGAGCCGGTGGCCTCCGCCCGCGCCGTTGGGAACGGACCGGCGCTGTATTATGAATTTCCGGGTTTTAAGGGAAGCGTGGGATTTATCAGCGCAATGACGGGTGAATTCTGCGGCGCGTGCAACCGGGTGCGGCTCACATCCGACGGAAGGCTGATGCCCTGCCTGTGCAATCAGAAATCGCTCGATTTAAAATCTGATTTGAGGAACGGTTTGCCTCAAACCGAACTGTCCGGCAAGATGGCGTCGTTTATAGCCGCCAAGCCGCGCCGGCACAACTTGAGCGAACCCAAGGGCAATGGGGCGGAAGAAAAACACATGGTTCAAATCGGAGGATAATGAAATGGGAAAAGTGATCGCAGTTTGCGCGGCCGCGAAACGGGGCGTGAAAAAAATAAATATATACACGGGAGAATTCGCCCAAAATTTCGGGTTGAAAAACGACGCGCACGCGGGGGACTGGCATCGCCAGGTCAGTTTGCTTCGGTATGAGAGCGTGCGGGATTTCGGCGCTCCGGGCGTGCGGCCTGCACCCGGCGATTTCGGCGAAAATCTGCTGGTTTCCGGGATCGACTTTAAAACCCTGCCCGTGGGGACGGTTCTGCGCTGCGGCGATGTGGTGCTCCGGATTACGCAGATCGGCAAGGAATGCCATTCGCACTGCGAGATTTTCAAGCAGGCGGGGGACTGTATCATGCCCAGGGAAGGCGTTTTTGCAAGGGTTCTGCATGGCGGGGTGATTGCCGCGGGCGATGAAATGGCTGTGGACAATACGGGCATGTGCCGCCGCGCAAACGAACGTACCGCGGGCGACGCGGCGCTTTAAGCGCGCAGAAGGAATGAGCGGCATGAGCGAACAAAGAACGGCGGTCCTGCTGGTAGCGGCGGGGCTGTCCACGCGGATGGGCGGCTTTAAACCTTTGATCGATCTGGGCGGGAAGCCGCTGATCGACCATGCGCTGGACACATTTTTAACGGTTGAAATATGCGAGATGGCCATTGTGACCGGCCACCGGCACGAAGAGATCAGGGCGCATCTTTCGGGCCGCGGCATTCATTTCATACATAACGAAAACTATGCAACGACCGATATGCTCAATTCCGTCAAACGGGGGCTTTCCTATCTTTCGGGAAAATGCGGCAGGGTCTTTATCATGCCCGCCGATATCCCGCTCGTCCGTCCCTTTACCGCCCGGTCTATGCTTCTTTGCGCCAAGGACGGGGAGGCTGATGTGGTCAAGCCGGCCTACAGGGGAAAAAGCGGGCATCCGCTGCTGGTGGACGCGGCCTGCATCCCGCAGATCCTGGCTTATACCGGGGATAACGGATTGAAGGGCGCGCTTAAAAATGCCGGTTTTGATATCCGGCTGCTGCCCCTGCCCGACCCGGGGATGTTGATGGATGCCGATACGCCCCAAAACCTGGCCGCGATCCAAAGCTATTATCGGTACATGGACACTCCTTCGAGGGAACTTGCGCTTGAAATTCTTGCGTGGCGGGAAGCGGGCGACGACATTGTGAGCCATTGCATAGAGGTGGAAAAGCTAGCGGCCGGCCTTGCCCGGCGCGCGCGCATGAGCGGTTTTACCGTCGACGTTAGCCGGACGCGGGCGAGCGCGCTGCTGCACGACGTGGAGAAACGCTCCGGCCGGGACCATGCCCAAAAGGGGAGTGCGCTCCTTATGGATATGGGCTATTGCGGGATCGCGGATATTGTGGGCGCCCATATGCAGCTGCCCGAAGGCGCGCTTGAGCAGATGGACGAACGCGCGATCGTTTATCTGGCCGACAAGCTCACCTGCGGGGTTAAGCGCGTTTCGGTGGAATCGCGCTTAAAGAAGGCGTTGGCTTTGTTCGGCGCCGATGAGGAAGCCGTGCGCGCGGCGAAAAAGCGCATGTCCGACGCACAGGCCGTCCTTAACCGGCTGGGACTGAAGGATGCGGAGTGCCTTTGAAAAAGGGGCTCCTTTTTTATACCCCGATGCGTTACGGCATACATATCTTAAAAAATATTCACGGTGTTTATAGCAACATACCATTTTTATTTGTATATTTTCATTTACGTATTGACATCCGTATCACAACTGCTATAATAAAAACGATGATAAATTATCGATAATGTATCATATGCTCCGGAAACCGCATGAAAAGGACATTTTTGGACGGAAGGAACGGAGCGGCAGGGAAGCGGATTACACTTGAAAAACCGTTTATAAAAACAGACAGTTTTAAAAAAATTATTGTTGATATGACATCTGTATAAAGCAATATATATATAAATGATAACAAAGGAGTTCACATTGAATACGACCGAAGCCCCGGAGAAACTGCAAAAAAGAGTCTTCAGCGAGCAGATCAAGGAACAGCTGATAGACGATATTATTAACCGGAGATATCGGCCCGGTGACAAACTGGTGGAAAGCGCCCTTGCAAAAAAATTCGGCGTGAGCCAGGCGCCCGTCCGCGAAGCCTTAAAGGGCCTTCTGGAAATGGGTTTTGTTGATGTGGAACCCTACAAGGGTACGACCGTCCGCAAAATGACACCGGGCGAGATATGGGAAATGCTGACCGTGCGCGCGTCCCTGGAATCCTTTGCCGCCGGTCTTTGCGCGAAGAAAATTACGCAGGACGAGATTGAAGACCTAGAAGAGATTGTGCAGAATATGATACGGGCGGCCGAGCGGGGCGATGTTGACAAGAGGACCGAATACAACAACATGTTCCACGACGAGATCATTTGCATATCCGGCCACAAGCTGGTGCGCAAATTATCCTATTCCCTGCGGTTTGCCAGCTGGTCGCACACGACCGGCGTGCATACGTCCATGGATCCGCTGCGCATCGCAAAACGGCATATGAAGATAATTGACGCCATGAAGGCGCACGACGTAAAAGCGGCTGAAAACGTCATGCGGGAACATATCATGGACAGCCTGGAAAGCCTTTTGAAAAACCTGGAAAAGGAAGAGCGGTAAACCCGGTTAATTTCAGCAATAACACTTCTAAATAGGTGTTATTAAATTTTAAAATAGATTATCGATAATCTATAATTAATCAATACTCCGATCAATCGGCCAGAAAAGGGAGGATATCAGTGAAGATCATTCATGAAAACGACGTAGAAGAAAAAGCCGTACCCGGCAGATTCCTCCGGTGGATCGTGGACAAAAACAGCGGGCTTGATTCGGAATTTTTGTCCTGCTGCATTATGCGCGTTTTGCCCAGGAGTACCGTGCAGCCCGCCCACTGCCATCCCGGCGGCGAGGAACTCATTTATTTTATAGAAGGGGAAGGCAAGGTGTACGTAGACGGGATCATAAAGCCGGTCTCAGAAGGCACCGCGGTGCTTTTTGAGAAGGGGTCCGTCCACATGGTCCGCAATTCCGGAAACAAAGAGATGAAAGTGGCGTGTTTTTTTGCGCCGGCCAGCAATCTGGATGAATATGAATTTCATCCGGAAGTGCAGTTTGAAGGAGGAAGAGAATGTTAAAGGATAATCCCATCAGGGACTTTGAGATAGACCCCGCTTCCCTTAAATATGTTGGAGAAGGCTTGCAGCGCCCGGAGTGCATTCTGGCCGAACCGGACGGCAGTTTGTGGGCGGCCGACGCGCGCGGGGGCGTTGCGCATATTTTTCCGGACGGCACACAGCAGATTATTACGCAGAAGCACACGGGCGGGATCGACGTGCAGTCCGCCGACGTAACGCGCTTTTTCCAAGGCACGCTCCCCAACGGGCTGGCATTTGCGCGCAACGGAGATATTCTTATATCGAATTTCGGAACGGATTGCCTGGAGCGCATGAAACGCACGGGCGAAACGACCGTTCTGTTTGACACCATTGACGGCAAAGAGATCGGCAAGGTGAATTTCGTGCTACGGGATTCCAAAGACAGGCTTTGGGTTACCATCACCACCATGAAAAAAGACTGGATCGACGCCCTGGTGCCCGATTTGGCCGACGGGTATATAGCGCGCTACGACGAAACCGGCATTCATGTGGCCGCGGAGGGCCTGCATTTTACAAACGAAGTGCGGTTTGACGCAAGGGAAGAATACATTTACTGCGTGGAAACGGTGGGCGTAAAGGGCGGGCGGATCGTCCGGTTCAAGTGCGACGAAAAAGGCAACCTTTCCGCCAAAGAGGTGTACGGCCCGGAACAGATGGGGCAGGGCGCCTATCCGGACGGGATCGCCTTTGACGGCTACGGCAATCTGTGGGGAACGATGGTCTATTCCGACAAGCTCTTTGTGATTACGCCGGACGGCGAGATGGTCACATTGATTGACGAGGGCGACCATGAGAAAGTGCAGCGGCTGGATGACGCGTTTTACGCGAGCCGCGTGACCCGGGACATCCTTTTTGAGACGGGACGGGGCGTGGCGCCCTGGATGGCCAGTGTGACATTCGGGGGTCCGGATCTTAAAACGGCGTACATCGGTTCGCTGCGGGCGACGAAAATACCGTATTTCACCGCGCCGGCGGCCGGTTTGCCCATGGTTCATTGGAAATAAATATAATTTTTATATTGCAAGGAGAAACCATATGAGTCAAATTCCAGAGACGATGCATGCGGTGCGCCTGAACGCACCGAACGACCTTGAGTATTTGGAACTGCCCGTTCCCAAGGCGGGTGAATACGAGGTATTGGTGAGGGTGGAGTCCGTATCCATCTGCGGGACGGACCCGCACATCATTGCCGGAGATTTCCCCGGCTTCTGGCCGCAGGAATTCCCGCTGATCCCCGGGCACGAGTGGTCCGGCGTGATTGTGGACATGGGTGAAAAAAGCGATCAGACCGGTTTTAAGATGGGCGACCGCGTGTGCGGTATCGCCAATTGCGGATGCGGCATCTGTAAAAACTGCATGGAAGGCAGGTTTACCATCTGCCTGAACTACGGGAACAAAAAGGTACACCGGATGTACGGCCATATCACCGACGGCGCATACGCCCAGTATATGGCGGTGAACATGAAATCCATTGCAAAGATACCCCATGAGCTGAGCTTTGACGTTGCGGCCTGTTTGGACCCCTTAAGCATCGCGTTGCACACCGTGATGCACAGCCGGATCGAGCCCGGCGACGCGGTGCTGATAAACGGCGCGGGCGCGCAGGGCCTGATGGCTATCATTTGCGCGAAGACAATGGGCGCCGGGCACATTATGTGCTGCGACACCGGAAACCGCCTTCTGGCAGCGGAAAAACTGGGCGCGGAAATCATCGACTTTACCAAGACGGACGTGGTGGCCCGTGTGATGGAGCTGACCGGGGGCCTGGGCGCGAAGCGCGTGATCGAATGCACGGGTTCGCCCGCCGGGGTAAGAAACGCCTGCTTTGCGGCGGCGCGGGGCGGGTCTGTTTCCGTGATCGGCCTTCCCAAAGACGACGTACCCATTCCCGTGAAACGGCTTGTTCTGGATGAGATCGAATTCGTGGGGAACCGGGCCAACCCGAACACGCTGGAGAAGAGCATCCCAATGGCGCTCCAGCACAAGGCCGAGATTGAAAAACTGATCACCCATGTGTTTCCCCTGAAGGAGTATGCGCAGGCTCTGGACGTGTTCACTAAGATGAGGGATGGTTCGCTCAAGGTGGTTATGAAACCACAGTTGGATGTGCTATGAATACAGATATACAAGGGCTTGAAAAGCAAGCAAATGAATGCAGAAAAAATGTACTTTTGATGACGAACCATGCGGGCGCCGGACATGTGGGCGGTTCGCTTTCCGAGATTGATATTTTGACCGCGCTGTATTTTTCGGTGATGGACGTGGATCCGAAGGACCCGGGAAAGCCGGACAGGGACAGGTTTATACTTTCCAAAGGGCATTCGACGCCGGGGTATTACGCCGTGCTCGCCGCCCGCGGGTATTTTGACGAGTCCCTTTTATACACGTTCGACCAGGAAGGCACATGCCTGCAGGCCCATCCGGACATGCATAAATGCGCCGGGGTGGATTTTTCCACCGGGTCCCTGGGCCAGGGGTTGTCCATAGGCATCGGGATGGCTGTGGCCGGCGCGATGCGCGGGTACAATTATAAAACGTTCGTTTTGATCGGGGACGGCGAATCGCAGGAAGGCCAGGTATGGGAGGCGCTGATGTACGCGGGCGCGAAAAAGGTGAAAAATTTGATCGCCATATTCGACTACAACAAAGTGCAGCTTTCCTCCTCCATGGCCGATAACGTAGACATCGACCCGCTGGCAGATAAGCTTCGGGCATTCCGGTTTAAGGTGATAGAGGCATTGGGCAATGATATGGAAAATATCCTCCCCACCCTGCACAGCGCGAAAATCTTGAGCGAATCCGGCCCCGTTGCCGTCATCGCGCATACCAAGAAGGGCGCGGGCGTGAGCTTCATGGAGGGAAAATTTGAGTGGCACGGGAAAGCGCCCAACGACGAACAGCTCGCAAAGGCGCTTGCGGAACTGGATGGAGGGCAGAAATGATGGAACTGAAATTTGGCGACAGCATCGCGCAGAGGGAAGTTTTCGGCAGGACGCTGGTTGATCTGGCGGATGAGTTCCGTGACCTCGTTGTTTTGGACCCGGACGTCGCGCCTTCGACGCAGACGCATTTTTTCAAGGCCGCTTATCCGGACAGGTTTTTTGAGATCGGCATTGCCGAGCAGAACATGATGGGGATTGCCGCCGGCATGTCTACCATGGGATATATCCCTTTTATATCCGCATTTGCCGTGTTCGCGACGCAGCGGGCGGGAGACCAGATCAGAAATTCGATCGCCCATACGAAAGCGAACGTGAAGATAAACGGTTCGTACGGCGGACTGCCCACCGGGCGCGCGGGCGCGACGCACAGCGCGTTTGAGGACGTGGCCGCCATCCGCTGTCTGCCGGGCATGACCATACTGGAGCCGGCGGACACGCGGGAAACCGTTCTTCTGACCCGCCTTTCCCTCGAGATCGACGGGCCGGTATACCTGCGGACGGTGCGCTGCGAAGTGCCCACCCTGTTTGGCGAGGACCACAAGGTGGAAGTCGGCAAGGCCGTACGCATGCGCGAAGGCAGGGACATTGCCATCATTTCCGCGGGGATGATGACGCCCAAGGCGAAGGATGCGGCCGAAATACTTGAAAAACAGGGCGTTTCCGTCAAACATATCCATATGCCCACTTTAAAGCCCCTGGACGAAGAGGCGGTATGCGAAGCGGCCGAAACGACCCGGGCCATCATTACGGTGGAGAACCATTCGATCATCGGCGGCCTGGGCAGCGCGGTCTGCGAGACGACCGCCGCGCGCTGTCCCGCGAAGGTGGTGCGGCTGGGCTTCAAGGATATTTTTCTGGAATGCGGGAACGACGAACTGCTCTTTTCGCAGTATGACGTGAACACCGAAAACATTGTGAACCACGCCCTTGCTGTCATGAAGGAAATCTGAGCGCAGCATACGCTGATGCGGACAGACGGCCCTTTGCATGATGCCAAGCAGTTACAATAACAAGCAATATTCTTAGAGGAGGAAATATATGAATCATTTCGCCGAACAAATCAGCAGCGGCAAGGCAGCCCTGCGCATCGACGTGAACGGGGGTCCGGCAAGGCAGCATATCGTCGAGGACAACACGTTTTTAAACTACAGGCTCGCAATGGTGCAATTCAGCACGGAGATCACCAAAGACAGGCCCGACATCGTCTGGAATTACGATGATCCCGTAAAGGACATCAAATATACAGGAAGCCAGCTCATTTTGAACGGTTTCTGGGAAGAAGGCGAGCTTAACAAGATTATGGTCTCCATGCTGGCCAGCGAAATGGAAAAAAACCATTTGCATCCGTTCCACTCGTCCAGCGTGGTTTATCGGGATAAAATGATCTTTCTGGTGGGCGGGGAAAACAACCACGGCAAGTCCATGAGCCAGCTGGAAGGATGCCGCAGGGGCGGACTCATCTATTCCACCGAAACCACGGTGACGGACGACGACGGCCTGGCCCTGTACGGTTCCAAAAACGTTTATATTCGCAAACGCGCCAAAGGGACCGAGCGCAGCGACCTGCCGGACCAGGACGAAGGCGTTGCCAAGTTTTTTGACAAAGAGCCAAAGATGGAACTGACGGACGGGCCGCGCCGCATCGACCTGGCCGTTCTGCCCAGCATTGACGGGCATTTTGACACGCAGGTTTCAAGGATGATCGTTTTTGAGGCGGCGTACCAGACGTTCCATTCCCTGATGAATTTTTACGGTTTAAACCAACTGTTGTGCGGAAAAACAGGCCTGGTGATGCCCATCATAGACGACGACGAACGCAGGCAGGTTCGTGGGAAGTTCGCGCTGAAAGTCGCGTCCGAGCGGCCCTATTATCTGATCCGCGCGAAGACGCCGCAGATCTTATTCGATGAAATCGATAAAATTTTAGATACACTTTAAATAGGAGTTTAAAAAAATGACGGAGATTTTAAAACCATTTATCAACGGAGAATATGTTGTCTCCAAAACCGAAAAGTACATGGATATCATGAACCCCAGCACCGGAGAGGTCATAGCCCAAACGCCCTGCTGCACCAAAGACGAGGTTGAAATGACCATCAAGGCGGCAAAGGACGCGTATCCCGTATGGAGCGCGATTCCGGCGCAGAGGAGAGCGCAGTATTTCTTTAAGCTGCGCGAACTGATCGAACGGGACATGGACGAATTGATCATGAGCGTCGCGAGAGAGAACGGAAAAAACTGGGAAGAATCCCGGGGCGACGTTTTAAAGGCGAAAGAACTGGTCGAATACGCCTGCGGTATTGCGCCGCAGCTGATGGGCGAAAGCCTGATGGACGCTTCCACCGGTTACGATACCGTACTGTACCGCGAGTCCATGGGCGTTTTTGCGGGGATCGCGCCCTGGAACTTCCCGGCCATGATCCCCATGGGATGGATGTCGCCCCTGGCCATTGCTTGCGGAAATACGTTTGTTATGAAGGCGGCGAGCCCGACCCCCATGACTTCGCTTAAATTTGCGGCCCTGTATAAAGAAGCCGGTTTTCCCAAAGGCGTACTGAACGTGGTCACCTGTTCCAGAAACGAGGCGGAGATCCTGCTTTCCCATCCGGATATCGTCGGCATATCCTTTGTGGGATCCACTTCCGTTGGATTGCATATCTATTCCACGGCGGCGGCGAACGGAAAACGCGTTCAGGCGCTTTGCGAAGCGAAAAACCACGCGCTTGTCCTGAAAGACGCGCCCGTGACGCGCACGGCCGCCAGCATCATCAATTCTTCTTTCGGCTGCGCGGGCGAGCGCTGCATGGCGCTGCCCTCCATCGTGGTGGAAGAGGAAATCGCCGACGAACTGGTTTCGGAGATTATAAGGCTGTGCAAGGCGCAGAAGATAGGACCGGCTTACGACAAGGAGACCTGCCTTGGGCCGATGGTTACGGCCGACCACAGGAAATATGTGAGCGGATGGATTGACAAAGGCATTGAGGAAGGCGCAAAATTGGTATTGGACGGCAGGGGAGCGGTGGTGCCCGGTTATGAAAACGGTTTTTATATGGGACACACCATCTTTGACCATGTGGAGCCGGGCATGAGCATAGGCGACAGCGAGGTGTTCGGGCCCGTCCTGTGCATCAAACGCGTGAAAAGCTTTGCCGAAGGCCTTGCGCTTATGAATGAGAATCAGTTTGCGAACGGGTCGGTCATTTTCACCCAGAACGGATATTATGCGCGCGAATTCGCGCGGCATACCCATGGCGGCATGGTGGGCATCAACGTTGGCATACCGGTGCCCATCGGCATTTTCCCGTTCTCCGGGCATAAAAAGAGTTTCTTTGGCGATTTGCATTGCCACGGCAAAGACGCGGTCCGGTTCTTTACAGAATCCAAGACCGTGACAAGCCGTTGGTTCAACGAAGAGGAAATGAAAAAAGAAACCGTGAGCACCTGGGACGGGACGATTTAAAAATTAAAATGAGCAGGGTTTTGTTTTTTGAAATTCCCGTGTATTCCGAAGGGTATCGGACTGCGGTTTTCCGCTCATGCCGGCACGATGGCGTGAGCGGAAAACAGGCAGCCGAAAGCGAGAAAAGAAAAAACGAAAGCCGCTTGTGTAATCTTAAATTTAAGGGGAGGTAAACCTGATGCCCGATTATGTATATGTAGGGAAAAAAGTTGAAAGGCCGGACGCAATCGGCAAAGTGACCGGGGAAACGCAATTTGCGGCGGATATCAACCAGCCGTATCAACTGTACGGCGCGATGCTGCGTTCTCCTCATGCGTACGCGAATATCATAAGCATTGACATAAGCGAAGCGCAGGCGATGGAAGGCGTCATCACCGTGATCACGGGCGAGGACGAACACACGGGCATTGGCCATTATTCGGCCGAGATGCCCACGCTGGCCTACAAGCGGGTGATGTACCACGGCGAGCCGGTGGTGGCCGTGGCGGCCGAATCGCTGGATATCGCACATGCCGCCCTTAAGACGGTAAAGATTGAATATGAGGTTTTAAAACCGGTTCTGACGATGGAAGAGTCCATGCATACGGACACCGTATTCCACGATTGGTCCAAACTTCCCTGCCACCATGAAATGTATTATGAGCAGGGGACGAACATTGCGCACCATACGGCAATCTATAACGGCGACGCTGAAAAGGGATTTGCGGAATCTGAGTATATTATTGAAGGCGTATACGAGACTGCGGGGCTGCAGCATGTCTGCATCGAGGGGCATGTGGCGATTGCAAAATTCGACAGGGACGGCCTGGTCGTCTGGACCTGCGCGCAGAGCCCGTTTTTTATGCGGGGCCAGCTGGCCAAGGCGTTTTCCCTGCCCCAGAACAAGGTGCGGATGATTATCCCGCCCATCGGCGGCGGATTCGGCAACAAGTGGGAGCTGCGGGCCGAGCCTGTGGCCGCGGCGCTGGCCAAGCGGGCGCACGGCCGGCCGGTGAAGGTTGTTTTTACGCGGCATGACGAATTCATGGGCGCTTACAGCCGCGGCGCCATGAAGATATGGATTAAATCCGGCATATCCAAGGACGGAAAGATCATCGCGAGAAAGATATACAACCTGCAGGATTCGGGCGCATACGTCAACGGCGCGCCCCGATTGAACTACCTTTCCTCCTACGCGGCCGCCGGTCCGTATAATATCGATAACATAGCGATTGACGCCTATACGATGATCACCAACAAGCTGCCTACCAGCGCGTACCGCGGGTTCGGCATACAGGAGGTCAGTTTCGCGGCCGAATGCCATACCGACGACATTTGCGAGGCCTGCGGTTTTGACAGGCTTGATTTCCGGCTGAAAAACGTGGTGCATGACGGAGACACGTATTTCACGGGCGAAAAACTGTTCAGCATCCCGGTGGAGAAGTGCATCCGGATCGGCGCGGAGCGGATCGGATTGAGCGAGAAATTTGAGAAGGTCACTCCCGACGGGAAGCTGCGCGGGCGCGGGCTGTGCGTGACCGGCAAGATCACGGGAACGCCCTCCGGATCCTCCATCCTGATCAAACTGAACGAGGACGGGTCGGTCGACGTTCTGAAGGGCGGCACCGACATGGGCCAGGGCAACAACAGCATCATTTCCATATTTGCGGCCGAAGCCCTCCAGATGGATATAGGTAAGATCAACGTCGCGCAGACCGACACGCTGTATTCCCCTTATGAAAAATCCACGACCGGAAGCCGCCTGACCTTCCATATGGGCCGGGTCATCGTTGAAGCCGCGGAGGATATCCACCGGCAACTGAAAATAAGGCTGGGAGAACACTGGGGCTGCCCGGCCGAGGATGTGACCATCGAAGGCGGCGTCATCATCGGCCGCGACAAGGCATGGAACCGCAAGGAGCTTCCCATGAATGAACTGGGCAAAGCCAGGGTGCTGATCGAACAGGACCCCATCGTCGGCAGGGGAACGTACAACACCGTGCATATATGGGATAAGCCGGACAAGAAGACCGGAAGATCCGAGCGGATCTCCGTGATGTGGTTCTATACATGCCAGGCGGTGCAGGTGCTGGTCGATCCCAAGACCGGCCATGTAGAGGTGGAAAAAGTGGTCGCCGTTCACGACGTGGGGCAGGCCATTAACAACGATTCCATCAAAGGCAACATTGAGGGCGGCGTGCTGCAGGGGCTGGGGCATACGCTGTATGAGGCGCTGGAATGGGACGGCGAGGGGCATATGCTGAACGCGAACATGGCCGACTACAAGGTGCCCACCGCGAAGGAAGCCGGGTATGAGCTGGACATCCAGCTGGTGGAGGAACCGCATCCCGAAGGGCCGTACGGCTGCAAGGGCATTGGGGAACTTCCCGTCTGCGGCGTCGCGGCGGCGACAAGCAACGCCATACTGGATGCCACCGGTATCCGTATGAACAAGATCCCGATCAAGCCGGACGACATGTACCTTGCCCTGAAAAATGCCTGCAAAACCACGGTAGGAGGTAAAAAATAATCATGTTGAAACCCTTTGATTTATTCATGCCGGATACGCTTAAAGAAGCATTCGATTTAATGGAAAAGCACAAGGACGCCAAGGTGGTTGCCGGCGGCTCGGATGTATTTGTTTTAATGCATAAAGGCGAAGAGCACCCCTGCATGATCGACATAAAGAATATAAAAGAACTGCAGGGCTTTGCGTGCAGCGCTTCCCTCGGGATGAAAATTGGCGCGCTTACAAAGCTTTGTGAACTTGAGCGGTCCGACTTTGTGCAGAAATACTATCCGGCCCTTGCGGATGCCGCATCGAAAATGGCTTCCATCCAGGTCCGGAACAAAGGCACCGTGGGAGGGAACATCTGCAATGCGTCTCCCGCGGCGGACACGGCGGGACCGCTGTATATTTACGACGCGACGGTCGAGATTGTGAGCAGAAGCGGGCCCAGAATAGTGGCCATTACCGATTTCTTCACCGGGCCCAAAAAAACCTGCCTGAAACCCGGCGAACTGGTTGCGCAGATTACGCTCCCGGCGCCGACGCCGAATTCGGGCAGCGCTTACCAAAAGCTTATGAAAAGGGGCGCGATGGAGATCGGCATCATGAGCACGGGCGTGAAGGTCGCCGTGGACAAGGACGGGATATGCGTGCTTGCAAGGATATCCCTTTCGGCCGTGAATCCGACGCCCATCCGCGCGACCGTTGCCGAGGAATATCTGGTGGGCAAAAAGCTGACCGCCGAGACGATAGGCCACGCGGCCGAGCTGGCTTACGGCATCGCCTGCCCGCTGACCTGGCGCAACTGCGAGGAGTGGTCCAAGGATATGGTTCTGGTATTTGTTCCGCAGGCGCTGGATCATGCGATCAAACGGATGCAGAAAGGAGCGTTCTGACATGAATGAGAAAAAAATCAGTTTTACGATCAACGGAACGAAGCTGAACCGGACCGTGGAAGTGCACAGGACTCTGGTGGAGTTTATCCGCGACGGGCTGGGGCTGACCGGTACGAAGGAAGGCTGCGACGAAGGCGAATGCGGCGCATGCACGGTCCTGTTCGACGGGAAGCCGATTCACTCCTGCTGCACGCTGGCCGTTGAAATCGACGGCCATGAGATTGTTACCATTGAGGGCCTTTCGCGGATGGGCACCAAAGCCATGACTTGCCTGGACCCGATTCAGCAGGCGTTCGTGGACGTGGGCGCCGTGCAGTGCGGTTTTTGCACGCCCGGCATGATCCTTTCCGCAAAAGCGCTGCTGGATGAAAACAAGAATCCGACGGACGCGGAGATGCGGACGGCGATTGAGGGGAACATCTGCCGCTGCACCGGCTACGACCGTATTGTGGAAGCCATTAAACTGGCGGCGGAAAGAATGAAATAACATTTTTATTAACGTAGAAAATTTTAGAGAAGATGCCCAGGCAAAATCCGAGTGAACGCGTACGTTTGCCTGCACGTCATTTCCCTAAATGTTTTTATCACATGATTTGTGGCAAAAAAATAAAATTTATATTAGGAGGAATGTCCTATGGCAAAGAAATCAGTTATCCTGGTAGGTACTCTGGACACGAAGGGCCCGGAATATGAATTCGTGAAGGCCCGCATCCTGGACGCGGGCGCGGATGTGTTCATGATCGACGCGGGCGTCACCAACAAACCCTATTTTAAGCCCGACATCACCGCGGACCAGGTGGCCGCGGAAGTCGGCGCGAAACTCGAGGACCTGTATTCGGAAAACGAAAAAACGCGCGGCTCCACCATCAAAAAGATGAGCGAAGCCGTTGCGCTGACGCTTAAAAAACTGCTTGGGCGCGAAGGCCACAACTTCGGCGCGGTGATGGCGATGGGCGGATCGGGCGGCACGGCCATGATGGCGCCGGGCTTTCGCGCGCTTCCGCTTGGTTTCCCCAAACTGCTCGTTTCCACAGTGGCGTCCGGCAACACGCACGAATATGTGGGCACATCCGACATGATGATGATGAATTCCGTGACGGACATTGCCGGGCTCAACCGTGTATCCGCGCTGGTGCTTTCCAATGCGGCCCATGCCGTTGCCGGAATGGCCATGAATTATGAGGCAACGAAGAAATACGCAAAAGGCAGCAACCCGCTGATCGCCATTACGATGTTCGGCGTGACCACGCCCTGCGTGCTGCGCATCCGCGCCGGATTGGAAGAACGCGGTTTTGACGTGATCACCTTCCACGCGGTGGGCCAGGGCGCGGCCATGGAGGAACTGATCGACGCCGGTGTCATCGACGGGCTGATCGACTTAACGCTGCCCGAGATTTTGAACTGCAAGAACTGCGGCATTTTCAGCGCCGGTCCCGACCGCATGAACGCCGCCGTCCGCATGGGCATTCCCCAGGTTGTGTCGCTGGGCGCGGCCGAGTGTTTTAACTTCGGCGCTCCGGAAACCATTCCGGCCGAATACAATACGCCCGAGAGGAAGGTCATCGTACACAATCCGCAGATCACTTCCCTGCTTGCAACGCCCGAGGAGTTTGAATATGTGGGCAATTATGTGACCGACCATGTGAACCGCCATCCGGGGGAAGTGGCCATCATCATGCCGCTTTTGGGTTTGGACAGATACCAGGCGGTGGGAAGCCAGTGGCACGGCCCGGAAAACAACGAGCCGCTCTATAAGACCATACGGGATACGCTGCGGGATGATATCGAACTGGTTGAGATGGAAAACCATATCAACGACCCCGAATTTGCGGACGCAACCCTTGCATTGTTTCTTAAGCTTTGGGACAGACATCAATCGTAAGTCCTTGCTCCCAGAAACGCCGCCGGATATCCTCCGGCGGCAATTTTTTTATGTGCAGGACCGCCCAAGGGGCGGTTTTTTATTGTGTTTCAGAGCCCATGAAGGGCCAAAAAGCGGTTAAAAGAGGGAAAATACGGACGTTTAGGGAACCGGTTATGTGTTTAAAAAATAAACAGTTTTGTAAAATGGCGAATTAAAATCATACGTATTTTAACACAGCGCAGCATCAGTCCCCGCCATTTTTACAAATCAAAAAACCAATAAAATGACAGGAGGAAAACAAGATGACCAGACGCTTGATTATAACGATCATAATGATCGCCGCCATCCTTGTATTGGCCGCGGGGTGCCAGACGGCGCCGGCAGCCGGCGAATCCCAGGAGCCGATGAGCCCCTCCCCCGAGGGAACCATGAGCGCGGCGGCCGAAGAGCCTGTGAGCGCGCAGCCGTCCACACAAGCGGCGGCGTATACGGATATTTCCGTGGAAGACGCGAAAAAACTGATTGACTTAACGCCGGATATTGTGATTATCGACGTGTCGCCCTATTACGACGACGGGCATCTGCCGGGCGCCGTAAGCTATTATTTGGGCGACGGATCGCTGGACGAGGCAATACCCATGCTGGATAAAACCAAAACATACCTGGTTTACTGCCACGGAGACGAGCCTTCCATTGCGGGCGCGACTAAGCTGGTTGAAGCCGGATTTGCGATGGTCTACCGGCTGGAAGGGAATTACGGCGCCTGGGTGGCCGCGGGCTATCCCGTTGAGAAATAAAAATAACAATAAGGATTTGAGGACAGAGAACAGGGTAATCCGGCCTTAAATACACCGCCCGGAAGGGCGGTTTTCTTGTCAATGCAAATGAGATCCTGCAGAAAAGATGCGTATGAGATTGGCAGCTGTTTAACGAAGCGAGGATTTGTTTAAAAAACGGGTAGAATATTCTTTGGAAAGTTTTTTTAAAGGATGGGTGAAATGAGAAAGATATTTTGTTGTGTATTGACTATTTTGGCGGCGGGCATTCTTGCGTCCTGCGCGGCGCCCGCGCAGGACGCGCCCTCCGCAGCCCAGGCGGCGCCGTCCGGGACGATGCGGGAGACCCAGGCCGTCGCCCAGACGGCGGCCGCCCCGTCGTCGCTTGGGCCCGTGTCCGTACAGATGGATATGACGGAGGCGTACCCGAATCTGCGCTTTGAGCGGCCGCTGTATTTTACCGTGGCGGGGGACGGCAGCGGGGACGCGTACGTGGTGGAGCAGACCGGGAAGATCAAAATATTCGCCGACAGCCCGGACGCGCCGGAAGCGGCTGTGTTTCTGGATTTGAGCGGAAATGTTAGCACCGACGGGATTGAGAAGGGGTTGCTGGGGCTGGCCTTTCATCCGGATTACAGGGACAACGGCTATCTGTATGTGAATTACACGGACGCCAAAGGCACCGTGATCGCGCGGTATACCCGGCGGGCGGATAACCCCATGCAAGCGGACCCGGCGAGCGAAAAGATCCTGCTGACCTTTCCCCAGCCGTACGCCAACCATAACGGCGGGCAGCTGGCGTTCGGCCCGGACGGATACCTGTACATTGGGACGGGGGACGGCGGCTCGGGCGGCGACCCCCAGAACAACGCGCAGAACCTATCGTCTTTCCTTGGAAAGATACTGCGCATCGATGTGGACGGCGCCTCGGGAGGGAAAGCCTACGGGATTCCCGCCGACAATCCGTACGCGGGAAACAACGAGGGAAATGTTGAAGAGATTTACGCGGTTGGGATGCGCAACCCCTGGCGGTTCAGCTTTGATCAGGACGGGACCTTATGGGCGGGCGACGTGGGGCAGGACACCATGGAGGAGATCGACCTGGTAACGAACGGCGGGAATTACGGCTGGAGCGTGATGGAGGGAACGCTCGGTTTTAAGGACATTCCGGGTGTTGATAAGGCTGATCTGATTCCGCCCATATGGGAATACCGGCACGACCAGGGAAAAAGCGTCACCGGGGGATATGTTTACCAGAGCGGCGCTATCCCTGATCTGATAGGCAGGTATATATACGGCGACTTTGTATCCGGGAAGATATGGGCGCTGTGGCTGGACGCGGACGGGAAAGCGCAAAACGAGCTGCTGATTGAAAGCGGTCTGAACATTTCTTCCTTCGGACTGGACGCGGGCGGGGACATACGCATTGTGGACCTGGGGGGCAAGGTGTACAGGCTTAAGGAATCCGGGAATTGAAACGTCTATAAATGAGAAAATGCCGCTGCATTGAGCATGCGATGCAGGGTTTTATTTGAGCGGAGCCGACCGCCGCCAATGGCGGAAAAAGGGAAGCGCAGGCTCACTGAGTATGAGAAGAGCGCAAGCGCAGGCATACGCGAAGCGCGAATCCATAACGGAGTGGGCCCTTTCTTTTTTTAAAAGAAAGGGTATGGATTACTCGATTGAATTGGACGCATAGGATTTGAATTTGTTGATAATGATGATCCCCGCCGAGACCAGGGCGAGGGCCGCAATGGTCTGGGGAAGGATGGACCGGCCGCTTTCGTTTAAGAAGAGCACCGAGAAGAGGACGCCGAAAACCGGGATCATGAAGCCGAAGACCGCCACTTTGGATACCGGGTTGTGCTTTAAAAGCAGGGCCCAGAGCGTATAGGCGACGGCCGATACCAGGCCGAGATAGATGAGGATGAGAATCGAACCTACCCCCGAAAAGTGCAGGGAGCCCCCCATGAGCAGGCCTGCGGCCGTAAGGACGCCGCCCCCCAGGAGAAACTGGTAGCCGCTTAAAGCCACGGGGTCCGACTCTTTGCCGTAGAGGCGGATCATGGAGGTGGAAAGCGCGTAGGCGACGGTGGAGAACAGGATGAAGCCTTCCCCCGTGAGGGATATGCCGGGGGACAGATTCAAAAAATCCAGGTTGATGATGACGATGCCCGCGAACCCCAGCAGGGAACCAAAAAGCTTTGCGCGGGTGAATTTTTCCTGCCTGAACAGGAAGGAGGCGAGCAAAATGGCGAAGAAAGGCCCGGCCCCGCTGATGACGGACGATTTGGCGGCGGTTGCGCCCGCCAGGCCGATATAGAAGAACAGGTACTGCATGACCGTCTGCACCAGCCCCAGTTTTGCGATCTTGCCCATGTCGCTTCTTTTGGGAAGGAGAAAACGCCGGCCCGTAATGCTGAAGATTGCTATGGTGAGCAGCCCCGAAAGCGCGAACCGAACGCCCGCAAAGAGGATTTGGGAGGCGGTATCGCTCGAAAGGATGCCAAAAACCGCATAGCCCGCTTTGATGGAGGGAAAGGCGCTCCCCCAGAGCATACAGCTGACCATGGCCAGGAGAAATACGGCGGCGGTTGTGGTGAGAAAGGATTTTTTTTGCATGGATTGGTCCTTTGCGTTTATTGCGTTGCTTTTTAGCTTATGCTTTATCAGTATAGCTTGCGCGCGTATGTTAAATCAATCCCTGTATAAAAAGACGCGCCCTTATTTTTCAGGGCGAGGAGCCGCGTCAGCCCCAGTGTTTTTTCACCATCCCGATGAAATCGGGAAGGGACAGGCCGAGCGATTTGTAGTATCCGATGTCCTTTTTCAATTTTTCATCGGCCAGTTCATTGCGCTTGTCCGAAAGTTCGCCGGGCAGAAGATCGGATACGAAACACCCTTTACCCACCATCGTATTGATAAAGCCCTTTCGTTCGAGTTCCTCCCAGGCTTTTTTGACCGTAATGACGCTGATGCGAAGCTCCTTTGCGACCGTGCGGATGGGCGGAAGGCAGCAGTCTTTTTCCAGTTCACCTTTAATGATTTGGGCGCTGATCTGGTCGAACAGTTGCTGGTAGATCGGTTTATCCGATGTGTTTGAGATAACGATATCCATTCAAGCCCTCACAGATCCACTGTTTCGAAGCGTTTTGCGGACACCCTGTATGCGACCAGCGTAAGAAGAACAAAAAGCGCTATACCGGCAAACAATACCGGCAGCTGGCCCGGCAGATTGGCCGCGCCCAGCCCGTTCAGGGCTGCGTTGAGCGCCGGCACGCCCAGGACCGCTGCGGTAACGGCCAACGCAAACACCGAGTCGACTATGATTCCCAGGATCATGGGGACGCCGATTTTATACGCCGTTTTATAAAAGCCCGGCAGAAAGACCAGATTGAACAGGCCGTATATGACGAGCACGAAACCGAAAAACGCGAAGTTTGTATTCATGCCGGCCATATTGCCCTCTGTATAAAAGGCATTGTTGATGACCGCGAAAGGAATAGCGGTGATGACCTGCAGAAGCTCGAACAGGGCGACGGCATATACCCTTGCGCGGACGAGGTCTTTTTTGCGGACGGGCAGGGAAGCCGTGAAAAGGACGTCCCGGTTTGTACGGCCAATAAAAAAGGCATTGCTGAAAACCATGAACAATAAATACCCAAAGGCGATGAAATACGGCCAGCTCGGTATGAGCAAAAGCGCGCCGAAAAGCAGACACAGGAAAAAAGCGGGATGGAAGAACAGAAGGAATTCTTTATAAAGCAGGTTTTTCATTGCGCACACCCCTTTTCAAAATAGATCATGATGGATTCAATATCGGGCGTGGACACTTCCAGGCCATCTGCGGCCGGAAGGTCCTGCGTTTTAATGAGCCCCGAAAAACCGTAGGCGTTTTTTTTGCAGCCGACCATGCGGGCGGAAAGCTCCGGCGTAAGCTGGACGGCTCTGCCGCCGACGATTTTATAGGCGCCAATAAAATCATCTTTGGAAGTGCTGGCGAGGATCTCGCCGTCCCTGATATAGGTAATGTAATCCGCGCATTTGTCCAGGTCGGACGTGATCTGGGTGGAAAACAGGATGCTTTTCTTTCCGTCTTCGATCAGTTCCTGGAAGAGTTCCAGAAGGTCGTCCCGCGAGACCGGGTCCAGGCCGCTGGTGGGTTCGTCCAGTATAAGGAGCTTTGCTTTGTGAGACAGAGCCAGGGCAAGGCCGTATTTGACCTTCATGCCTTGGGAGAGCTCTTCTACTTTTTTGGATTCGTCCAGGCCGAAACGTTCCAGATAGCCGTTATATGCCGAATCGTCCCATCCGGTATAGAATCTCTTGATGACGCGGGTGATGACAGAAAGCTTTTGCTTGGGGTAAAAGTCCACGCCGCCGGACATGAAGCCGATCTGCTGCTTGAGCGCAATTTCGTTCTGGCGGTATTCCTGGTCAAATACCTTAACCCTGCCGCCGTCCGGATGGACCAGGCCCAGCATCGTTTTCAGGGCGGTGGTTTTGCCCGCGCCGTTGCGGCCGATGAAGCCCATGATATAACCCTCATCCAATGTGAAGGACACGTCTTTCATACGGAACTTATCGTACGTTTTGCTTAAGCCCTGAACGGACAGTATTTCCATGACGATAGACCTCCTTAATAAAAAAATTGTATATATTGCACATACACAATATATCGTCCTTACGTGTAAAAGTCAATCACTTTTTTAATTATTTTAAAAAAAGAATGGAACGTTGAGGCGGGGGAAAATTATTCGAGCCGGGAATGGCAAATCAAGGCTTTGATTCGGCATTCTTGCGTTGGCCTCTGTGTTTATCGATATAGGTTTTAAAATCGTTCATGTGCCGGGAGAAGATAAGCAGGCAGGCGGGCAGGCTGGACAGTGAAAGAACTATGTCTTTTGTCTCTATATAGAGCAGAACGGGCAGGGCGAATATCCCGATGCCGGTGGCGGCATAGGCGCCCCGTATGACGAGGCCTAATAGCCCGATGAAGCCGAACAAAATCAGGATGTTTAAGGGGCATAAAACAAGGAGCGCACCCAGTCCGGGGGAATGACCTGGATGAC
>Ga0351941_1005_pt1 | contig 133880 bp, 135 predicted proteins | sample TotcelHT113001N9_FD_206853 | JGI IMG/M metagenome (GOLD analysis project Ga0351941, IMG submission 206853) | Enriched cells from coal bed in the Powder River Basin, Montana, United States - Total cells T11 rep2 HSBNCT.T11.300.1.N9 ...
AATCTTCTTGCACCTATTGTTTCAATACTAAAGTTTAACAGAGCCTTTCTAAAAGATAAGCGGAAAAAAAAAGGCAGGGTTTTGCCTGCCTTTAAAGTCATAAGTCTTTGGGCACTATTCTCCTGCGCGTGGGCGGCGCCTCGGTATTTTTAGGGCGCGCGAAGCGCAGGGAATCTTCCTGGCGCAGGAAAAGTTCGGGGCCGTGTACCCGTTCTTTTTTTTGTCCGTGCGTCTCCCCTCCCGGTTCGTCAAAAACTTCCTCTTCGCCGTCTTCCTCCGGCCGCCCTTTGGGTTCGCTCTCCCAAAAGGCGCGCTCCTCTTCCGTTTCCGTACCGGCGGCACGATCGGCGCTCTGCCTGTAAACCGCTGCGGTTTTTTCAAATTTGGCGGCGGGCGCCTTCTTTTCCATCAGAATTTCCATCGCGCGGCCAATCATGCTTACCGTATCCCCGGCGGTCATGGAATACTCTCCCCTTGCCTTCGCGGCCAGCCCGCCCGCGATGCCGTTTATCATCACGCCCAGAACCGCCGCGTCATAGGCTTCCCTGCCCTGCGCCGCCAGCGATGCGATAATCCCGGTCAGCACGTCCCCGCTGCCGCCCTTGGCCATGCCGGGGCTGCCCGCCGCAAGGAGGGATATCCCCCTCTCCCGGCTGGCCACAATGGTCGTCGTCCCCTTCAGCACAAGGGTCACGTCGTATTTCTCAATAAATTTCCGCGCGGCTTTTGCCGGGTCGGACAGTATACGGTCGACCGGCTGTTCTGTCAGGCGGGAAAATTCCTTCGGATGGGGCGTTAGGATTACGTCCCCCGTTTTTTTAAGCAATATATCCACATTGCGCGATATCACGTTCAGCGCGTCCGCGTCGAACACCTTCGTTATCTCGTGGTTGGTCACCATATGGTTCACCAGCTCCTGCGTCTCCCCGTTTTCGGTTATTCCGGGGCCCACCGCCAGCGCCGTCTTGTCCTTCATATAGCGGTCGGCTTCGTAAAGCGCATTACGGGTCAGGCTGTCCATCTCGCTCGCAAGGATTTTGCAGGTCGCCTCGGGCACCGATTTTTGCACCACGCTCACCACATAGTCCACCGATCCGAGAGTGGTCAGCCCCGCGCCCGTCCGCACCGCCGCCCGGGTTAAGAGCACCGCCGCGCCGGCCATGCCCACGCTTCCGGCTATGATCATCAGCCTGCCGTAGTCCCCCTTGTTGGTATCGGCCCTGCGCCTCTCAATAAAGAGTTCCGGGTTTTTTGAATCGTAGGCCCGCATGTCCGCTTCGTTAAGCACCGGGCAGCCGCCGTCCGTCCCGATGGCGGTAACGGTCAGTTCGCCCGCGTATTCTTTTCCCGGGTACAGGAAATGGCCGGGTTTCGGGTACTGGAAAGTCACCGTCGCGTCCGCGCGTACGGCCTCGCCCATCACCGCGCCCGTATCCCCGGATATGCCCGAAGGGATATCCACGCTTACGCAAAACGCGTCCATAGCGTTGATCGCGCGCACGGCTTCAAGCTCCAGCCCGCCAATCTCCCTTGCAAGGCCGGTGCCGAAAAGCGCGTCCACCACGATCCCAGCGCCCGCATTTTCGTCCAATGCCTCAAACAGTTCGCTTACCGTCTGCACAAACGAAACCCGGCTGCCCAGCGCTTCCAGTATCTCAAAGTTTGAAAGCGCGTCCCCTAAAAGGCCGCCCGGGTCTCCGGTCAGAATCACGTGCGCGTCAAATCCCCGCGCAAGCAGGCCGCGCGCGACGGCAAAACCGTCTCCCCCGTTGTTGCCCGGGCCGCAGAATACCAGCGCGGTCGGCCGCTCTTCGCCGAATTCCTTTACAATGCGGCCTATAACGCCCAGCGCCGCGTTTTCCATCAGGACGATGCCGGGTATCTTAAGCGTTTTTATCATGTATTCATCAATTTGCCGCATCTGCTTTTGCGTCACTACGAGCATTTTTCAAAGCACCTCCGTTTAAAAAGCTATCGCTTTTCGAGTATCAAAACCTGCGCGGTGGCCAGGTCGCCGGTATGGGCGATGCTTACCAGTACGTCCGCGCCGCAAAGTTCTTCCTTCGCGCGCCCGCTCAGTTCCAGGATGGGCCTGCCGTTCTCCTCGTGCCGCACTTCCATGTCCTGCATGGAAAAAGTGCCAATCCCCGCCCCCATCGCCTTGACGAAGGCTTCCTTCGCGCAAAAGATACCGGCGGCGCTCTGCGCCGCGTTCGCCTTACTTAAAATATATTCGCGTTCGCCCGGCGTGAAGCATTTCTCCAGAAAACGCGGGTTTTCCATAGACCGCTTCAGCCGCGATATCTGCTCTATGTCCACGCCCAATCCGCGGATCATCCTTCATCCTCCCGCATCGCTCTGCTGTTTTGTAAGGTTTCCGCCCCCGTCGGCCGTCTGCCCGCCGGCGCGTCCGCCTTTCCGTCCGCCTTTTTTCTTAGGAATATCCACCTTTTTTTATGGCCTAAGTAGTCATTCCCCGTTCTTGCTCGCCGCTGTAACGGCGTTCACAACCGCCCGCCGGACGGCCTCCACACAGGCCACGATCAGGCTGTTCATATCAACCTGCTTGCCCCCCGCGCCCAGCGCGAAAAGGGTGTCGCCGTCCTGCATGGTGTGCGAAGGGCTGATGCTTAAGCAAAGCCCGTTGTGCGCGGCCTGCGCGATTTTCGTCGCCGTATCCTTGGTCAGGGCCGCGTCCGTCGCGACCACGCCGATGGTCGTATTCAGCATGGAGCCCGGCTCCATACCGGCCAGCATCATCTCTTTGGTATTCACATGCCTGCCGTTCATCTGCGCCCCCGCGATGATGCTTCCGTCCTTTTCCACAACGTCGCCGACCGCGTTCACCACCATCAGCGCACCTATTTTTACGCCGTTCTCCAATTGGATGCTCGCCGTCCCGACCCCGCCTTTTTCGGCGCCTTCCATCCCCAGCGCTTTCCCGACGGTCGCGCCCGCGCCCGCGCCAACGCTGCCCTGCGCCGCTTTTTTCCCGGCATTTCTGCAGGCCGCGTATCCCATTTTCTTGTCCGGCCTTATCGTCGCGCTTTTATACGCAAGGTCAAAGATCACCGCGGCAGGAACAATGGGCACCTTCGCAACGCCGGTGTCAAATCCGGTGTCGTTTTCCTCCAAATATTGCATCACACCCGCGGCCGCATCCAGTCCGTACGCGCTCCCGCCGGCCAGCATGATGGCGTGCACGCGGTCCACCAGCTTGGCCTGTCCCAGCAATGCGGTTTCGCGGGTCCCCGGCGCGCTGCCCCGGACGTCCACGCCGCAAACCGCGCCGCCTTTCGCCAAAATCACGGTCACGCCCGTACCGGCGGCCGCATTCTGCTCCATCCCGACCTCTATTCCGTCAATTTCGGTTATACTGCCCGGATATACCATCTATATTCCCTCGTCTCCGTCTTCCTTTTCGCCGTATCCGCGTATGGCTTGCCTAAAATCATCCGTTTCAAATCCCCGGCTTATAGGGGGCCTGCAACCACGCTCGCCGCCGCGCTTCCGCCGATGCTCATCCGCTTTCGCCGCCTATATTCCCTCGTATCCGTCTTCCTTTTCGCCGTATTTGTTGATGGCGCGCCGGATATCATCCGTTTCAAATCCGCGGCTCATCAATGTGCGGAACACTTTTTCCCTTGCTTTTCTTTTGTCCAGATCCTTATATTTTTCAAACAGCTTTTCTGCCTGAAACGCCGCCAATATGGTATATTCTCCCATTCCTTGCAGCACTTCTTCCGCGATGTCTTTATCGATCCCTTTCTCAAAAAGTTTCCGCATAATTCCCCGGTTCCCCATCCGTTCTTTCAACTCGGCCGCATATGTTTCGGCATAAACCCGGTCGTTTATATAGCCCAGTTCCTCAAGCTTGCGGATTGTTTCTCCTGCCGATTCATCGGACACGCCTTTTTGTTTCAATTTCTTAAAAACTTCATTTTTACATCTCATCTGATAGGATATAAACTTAAAAGCCGCATCCATCGAATATTTTTTTTCATCATCTTCCGCTATTGTTTTGAAATCAAGCCCGGAGATATCCTGATCCTTTTTCAGTCCGTATTGCATTGCGGTTTCCAAATAAAGCGCAAAAGCGAAATCACCATCCACATAAACGTTTACACGGTTTTTATTTTTTTTACATTCAGAAATTTCCGTTATTATCATGTTTCCATTATATATAAAAATCAAAAAAATGAAAGCAATTAATTGTCTGTTAATTATGAATATTTAAACTTGATCTTTGCCTAAACGGATCAAGGTGGATAACGGACCGGAGTTTACCTCACAGACATTGGACGCGTGGGCATATTTTAATGGCGAAAAAATAGATTATTACAGGCCGGGCACACCTACCGATAACGCGCATATAGAATCGTTCAACGGAAGTTTCCGTGACGAGTGCCTAAATGTTCATTGGTTTATGTCGTTAGAGGATGCCAGGGAGAAGATAGAGCGTTGGAAAAAGGACTATAATGAGTACCGTCCTCACAGTGGACTAACATACAAAACGCCTGCCGAATTTGCCCGGAGCCATGCGGATTTGGCCTCATAATTTAGCCCGAAAACTAACTTTCAAGGTGGACCGAAACGGGGGCAAGCTCAAGCCATTCAATAAGGCGCTATACTTTTGCATGCCGGACAAAGTGCTGCGGTTAAAATAAAGAAGACTGCTCATATGAACAGTCTTCTTCAACGGAATCATGTTAGTTGGAAGCTGACTCCGTAGGCGTATATTCAAAGTTAAGGTCAGTTCCGTCCAAGGTTTGGCCGGTGATGGTTGTTCCCGTTACACTATACCACTCTTCGCAGGCCTTCGGAAAGTCGGCCGATTCGCTGCCGGTGAGCGCCGCGGGTTTACCAGGGATTGAAGAAATACCTATGGTGCCGTCTTCGCCATCCACCGCAATCATGTAGACCGAGGTGGTGCCATCATCGTTAAGAAAGTAATACTGCCCCACATAGCCGAATGAGGTTTTGCGGTATTCGGAGTAGATATTCTCCGCGCCGTCCATCGTGGCTGTGCAGATCAAAGCATCTGCTGCCGGGTCATACGTGCCGGAGAACACATACGCTTTGCCCTCTTCGTCAGAATAGGCGATGGTATAACTGTTGCCGCTCTCAGAGTAGGTAACGCCTTTCGCACCCATGAATCCAAGGCCTATTTCCGCCGCCTGCTGATCCTGGCCGAACATACTGGCAGGCAGCATAACCAAATCAGCCATGGAGATGCCCATAAAAGCGAGCACAGCCATACCGGTATCGGGGTTGGTGCTCAGACCATCGGTAAGTTTAACCAGCACCGTATTTTTCGCGTCCAGATAAGTGGAATAGTTTTCTGCCACTGAACCACCAACGTTGGTATTCGGCGAGCCTGACGTTTGTTCCGCCAAAGCCGCTTCTTCCGATACAACAGTTTCCTCGGATGCTTCTTTATCAACCTTTGACGACGCATTGGTATTTGTCTGAATGCCGCAGCCCGCAAAAAGCACGCCCAGCATAAGAACAACAATCAGAAAGGATATCATTTTCTTCATAATGTCTTACCTCCAAAAAAAATTGATTATTTTCTATATGGAATAATAACAAATAATATCACAAATTGCAATTATTTGTTAAACACATGGGCATAAAGTAAAATATACCCGGTAGAATGGACACTTTGAAGGCCAAGAAACTAGCCTGCGGCGTCTTCATTGACTGTCTTTTTTTACCTATACGCGTTTTTTTCTCATTTTATTCACACCCAAAGCAACCGCTCCGATCAGCGCACATCCCGCAAGAACAATCAATCCGTACATCCATGTGAAATCCTGCCCGGTTTGGGGCAGGGTTTCGGCTAATATCGTAACAGCATAGTTTTCATCCCCATATCCGTATGTATAATGAACCGTTGTGTTGCCCTCGCGCAATCCTTTTATTAGAACGCTTCCATCACTGTTTTGCGTTACATTCAGAAAACTGCTGTCCCACGTCCATGTTCCGCCCGTCACCAGCGGGGTGAGTGTTTTTTTGACCCCCGTATATAGGGTTAGTGCGGTTACTTTGGATACGGGTGGTTTTGAAACTGCCCACTGCGCGTACAGCGTTGTATTTTCCGGAAAACTGAAAGTGCTTCCCGCAGCGTACGCCGTACCGCTGCCGTCTGCCGCCATGTTCCAGCCCGAGAATGTATTGTTTGTTTTTGATAAACCTCTTCCGTTATAAACGGACGCCGTTGTGCCGATTTGCTGCGTCACCGATTCCGGCACCGTACCGCTGCCGTTGTTTGCGTTATAGGAAAGCGTGTAAAGCCGCAGATAAGCGCCAAAGTCGCCCGTCCAGGAGCTGGGGACGCCGTAAACGCTGCCGCCTGCTGCGCCTGTGATGTCATAATGCGTATGGGCAGGAGCCGTGGGCGTGATGCAGTTATCTTTTCTCAAAAAAACCGCCGCCGTACCCGATATGCCAAGTGTTCCGCCGCCGCTGCTACCAAAACCGTAGCCGATGTCAAAATAATCACCTGTGGCAAATACGTTTCCGCCCGATATCGTGACTGTACCTCCGTCACCACGGGCACCCCCGCCAATGCCCTGGCCGCGGTCGCCGCCGTTCGCGGTGACCGTATCCGCCGCAAGCGCCGTTGCCGGAATAAGGCAAATCACCAGCATTACAGCCAGAACCACAGTAATAATATTTTTTTTCCTTTTATTCCTCCTGTGTACACGGTAAACCGCAGATTTAAAAAACGCTGTCAGAAAGGCGGCATATCTAACATATACCCCGGGCATTTTTTATATATCATGTATCTGTGCAAAAACACCGATGAGAAGAATTAACCGGATACTGCTTTTTAAGTTATTCTAATTTATATTCTGTGGATTTGATTCTAATCTTACTATAGACACAATTGCATGGTAATACAAGTATTTTCAGTTAAATTACGACATTAATTTTTTTGCTTTGGTTTTGCAGCTGTTTTTTCATACTATTTTACAACAAACAAAGAAAAAACGATGTCCGAAAAGGGTTATCAGATTAAAAATTGGTGGAGTATAAAGGCTCGTATATAAAAAGTTTTTAAGGAGCAGGGCATTACTGGGTACAATTCTGGTTCTTCAAAAAGAAAAATATAATTATTAACTTTAGATTATAAGTATCCATTACGTCTTTAGTGAACCCGTCGTTTTGTATGCCGTTAATATCTATAAATGCAATAACATTGTCGTTCCTGATTTATATATTTGCATTTCTGGCTGTTATATTGTAAAATACCTTTGAATTATGGGGTAAACTATGAAAAGATTCTTATTAATGATTATTTTAATACTTTTATCAATATCCGTTCCAATTGCTGCGCAGGCTGCCAGCAACCCAGATGAACTTCTTAAAACGGGATCAACCGGCAGTAAAGTCGTTTTAGTCCAGCAGCGGCTTCGGGAACTTGGATATTTGAATTTCCGCGTTACCGGCAAATACAGCAGTATCACTTTTGAAGCAGTCCGCCGTTTTCAGCAAAATAACCATCTGCCGGACGACGGACAAATCGGCGCATCCACATTGGCGCTGCTGCTCTCTGATGAGGTCAAAATCGCGCTGAAAAACCCAATATTTAAAGTAATATATGGCCCACGCCTGCAGAACCCGACTTCATTTGGCGAACTCACCGAATGGAGCGAGCTCGATAAAGTTTTTCCGGTTGGAACAAAAGTCACTCTCCAAGATCTTTACAGCGGCAATACATTTAATATGCAACGAACCGGCGGGACAAATAATGCGCGAGTTGAAACCGTTTCACAATCGGATACAGATTCTTTCACAGATATGTTCGGCGGCGGAAGCACATGGGAAAAACGGCCGGTATTAGCAACAATCAATGGCAAAATATATGCTGCTTCCCTCTTTGGCGCGCCGGGCGGGGAAGATTCCATAACAGACAATGGGATGAACGGCGGTACGCAGCTCTTTTTCTATAAAAGCACTTCCGACCTGTTTTCTCTCAGGGATGAAGAACATGCAAACTCTGTTTTGAGGGCTGCGGGGGAAATTTCATAAATCAAAAAAATACGGCATTGCCGTTTTTTTTAACGCGATCCATCCTGCATAACATATTGCGCAATATCCGCCGGAAGCATCGCGCGTATTTGAATCGACTCGGGAGAATAATTGATTTTCAGATCCTTCCCATATTCCCGGATCATTGCAAGGATATCTCCCCTTGCATAATCCAGCGACATTTCTACTAAGAACATTTTTGGCTTCAAAGCGGCATCCACCATATCTAAAAGTGCATCCAGCCCCGCTTTGGTTTTGGCAGAAACGAATACCGAACGCTCGCAATTAGGCGGATATTTTTCCAAAAGATCTGCTTTGTTATATACGTCAATCACTGGTTTAGCTGAAGCCCCTATATTCTCCAAAACGGTATAAACTATCCTTGACTGCGCCTCACACTGGCTGCTGGACGAATCAATCACATTCAGCAGCAAATCGGATTGCAGGGTTTCCTCCAAAGTTGACTTAAAAGCGCTCACCAAATCATGGGGCAGCTTATTAATAAATCCAACTGTATCCGTAAACAGAACCTTCATGCCGGAGGGAAGCTTTACCCTTCTTGTCACCGGATCCAACGTCGCAAACAATTTATCCTCCGCTGTGACTCCGGCTCCGCTCAATGCATTTAATAAACTGGATTTTCCCGCATTTGTATATCCAACAAGAGCAACCGTCTTAATCCTGTTTTTTATCCTTTCGTTTCGCCGGAGCATCCTTTGATTATCCAGGTTCTCGATTTCACCTTCCATTTCAAAGATCCGCCTTCTTATACGTCTTTTATCAATTTCGAGTTTCTTTTCACCTGGGCCTCTTGTTCCAATCCCGCCGCCCAATCTCGACAAGATAAATCCTTCCCCCTCCAGCCGAGGTAGGTTGTATTTGAGTTGTGCCAGTTCCACCTGCAGTTTGCCTTCTCTGGTTTTTGCATGCTTCGCAAAGATATCTAAAATCAACATCATGCGATCCAGAACTTTCACCCCCAAAATTTCTTCAAGGTTCTTTGTTTCCAAAGGAGTAAGTTCATCGTCTGTGATCACCACGTCAATGTCGGCTGCAGAGACTTTTAAAGAAAATTCTTTCGCTTTCCCTTTTCCGATATAATATGTTCTGTCCCGCTTACGCATCTGGGTATCCGTTAAAACGACTTCCACTCCCGCCGTATCAGCCAGCCGTTTTAATTCCAGCATACTCTCGTTGGTGGTATTTAGGCCGATCAACATAGCTTTTTCCTTTATATTTCCCGTTTCATATAAAGCAATCTGCGTGAACACCCTTTGCGTCGCATTTGAAATCTCTAGCATCAATGCCCGGTTGGGTATTCTGCTTGCGGCAAACGGTCCGTAAATAACAGGCTCATCCAGTTTCTCGCCAATAAATCCCGCGCAAATACTTTTTGCTATTCCTTCGCGAACGGATACCGCTGCCATCGCATCCAACCTGGAAGATAAAAGGGTAGATATATCCACTTCAGAAAGCATCGCGCTTCCATCAGGGTGCGTATGTATGCACCGGACGCCCGAAATTCCCTGGTCACCCCTGCGTTTACGGATATACGGCATCAACACGGTTTGTTGGTCTCCCAACGAAACATCCAGGACTTTGCCCTGGCGGGATAAAAAAACAGAGATTTCCCTTCCGGTTTGCGATGAGATATCCGCCATGTTTTCAATCAATTCGCGGGAAACAAATTCACTCCGCGGTATTTTCATATCGTATATGCGCTCCATTTGTTCTAAAAGCGATTTTTTAATTCCATCTGTATTTCCGTTTACCAATTTATACTCCTGTTGTGCAATATTTTTGATGAAGGATTCGTGCCCGCTCCAATAATTTATCTTTTCTGTTTGGGACTCTTTCCATTATAACATCGCAAAGCAAAGACTTTAAAATCTTGCCCAACTCGATTCCTTCCTCAATCCCCTGACCGATCAGGTCACCGCCTTTCACGGCAAGGCCACTTAAAGTATGACATTCTTTATTTTTCAAGATTTCCTTGGCAATTTCTTTTTGCTTCCTCATATCTTCCTCAAGGCCTTTAAACAAAAGGAGTTCAAAAAAAAGATCGTCGCCCACCATATTCATCCAAACCTTGATTTGCTTTTTCCCGGAAACGATTTTTTTATTACTATATTGAAGCAGACGATTTACTTCATTTTGCGTTTGGTTGTCGTATTTTAATCTTTTCAGCGCATCTATTGCTTTCTCGTTCCGGACTCCTTTTTCTTCATCTTTTAATAATAACGCCAGTTTCACGCTTAAATCCCCTTCACGATCCAACATCCCGGTTTTCGAATCAAATTGGGGGTCATCCCTCAACTCCGGCAGGAATACTTCGACCACATCACGGTATCCCGCCAGAATTTTGCCGGCTCTGCCCGAAATCAGCAGCCTTGTAAACTCTGCATTTATCCTTTCAACTGAAATATTCATTAAGAGGTTTTTTTGCTGATGAATGCTTTTTGCTGTTTTTTCTTCAATATCAAATCCAAGCTCGGCAGCCAGACGAAGCGCACGCAGCAGACGCAACGCATCTTCCTTAAATCTTTGACCGGCATCTCCTACGCACCTGATCAGCCGTTTTTCCAAATCCCGTTTGCCGCCCAAAAAATCAACATACCCTTCAAACGGGCTATATGCGATTGCGTTGATTGTAAAGTCCCTTCTCTTGAGATCATCCGCAATATTTTTTGAAAAATGAACTTCGCTGGGCCTTCGGTTATCAAGATAAGCCCCTTCCGTCCGAAAAGTTGTTATCTCCACAGATATAGCACCGGAAAAAACAGTTGCCGTTCCGTGCTTAAGACCAGTAGGCACAACCTTCATCCCTGCAAAGACCCCTAACACTTCTTCGGGCAGCGCATCGGTCGCGATGTCATAATCATATGGTGTTTTTTGGAGTAAAAAATCACGCACGCATCCCCCAACGGCATAGGACTTATATCCGTTCTCCCTTAATAATTCAAAAACGATTTCCACCTCGGCAGGAAAATGCATTTTCCCCTCCAAATCTCTTATTTTATTCATTATATCAAATTACCGCAAATAAATAACCCTTTAATAATTTCTGAAATCAGGCATGTTGATTTCTTCAGAATATCAGTATAAAATGTACATATCAATTGCACTTCTCGGTTTGTTCTTAAATATTATTTTTTTAAATAAGAATATTAATTCGGAAAGGATAGAAAGGTATGAATAACGCATTATATCCAAAAAAATTCAGAACAGCTGAATGGTTAGGTTTTATTGCAGCCAGTATCCTTGCACCGCTTTTTCATTTTACTTATGCATTATCGGGTTCCAATCAATTTGTCGGGATGATTTCCGCAGTTAACGAGAGCGTTTGGGAACATAGTAAGATCCTATACTTCCCATTCTTGTTTTATTCGATCGTCGAATTTTTTATCATCAAACCCGATGCGAAAAGGTTTTGGGCCTCCAAAGCTGTCGCTATGGCTTTTTTGCCTGTAATCATGATCGTATTCTTCTACACTTATACGGGCATGTTCGGTATAGAAAGCTTAGCCGTAGACATTGCATCCACATTTGTCTGGCTTTTCTTTGCATTCATGATCTCCTATAAACTATATATCTCGAACTATAGGCTTGAAAGATTCTTTGGTTGGTTTGTTTTCCTGTTGATACTCGTCTTTCTGATAGAAATCCTGTTCACCCTCCTGCCTCCCCGCATCCCCCTATTTATGGATACCACAACGGGTGTCTACGGATTTCCCGTTTAAGTACACCAATAAAAAAAGCAGAACATATGTTCTGCTTTTTTTATTTATCGCTTATTATTTTAAATATTTGCCTATTTCTTCTCTAACCGGCTCTCTGTTCGGTATACTGTAAAATCACTCTCTATATCCCCTATCCCGTGCATCAGCCTCGTCTTTTATCTCGCGACGCAACCCTTTCAATGCGTCCCGTCTTCTTTTATTTTTCTCATGCAAATCATTTTTGGTATTCGGGTCGGACGTACTGTTAATCATATCCTCAGTCATTTCCATATTTTTAATTGTCTCGCTAATATTTTTTTGTATCTTTTCAACATTGTCTCTCCGGTCATCCGATTTCGGTCTTTGTTCCATGGTAAACTCCTTTATGTTTGGTATTAACAGTATTATGAATAGTTTGCCTTATCATTATGATTGTTAAATCCTAACAAGACTTTCTTATAAATGATTAATAATGGAAGCCGTATAAGCCGCACCGAATCCGTTGTCAATATTCACCACACTCACCCCGGCCGCACAGCTGTTCAGCATGGTGAGCAGCGCGGCGATCCCTCCGAAACTTGCGCCGTATCCAACGCTGGTCGGGACCGCTATCACCGGCTTGTTCACCAGCCCGCCCACCACACTGGCCAGAGCACCCTCCATTCCTGCAACAACAATCACGACCTTCGCACCGCGGATGACTCCAAGTTTTGAAAACAGCCTGTGGATACCCGCCACACCCACGTCCACAACTTTTTCGATACGGTTCCCAAGCAGTAGCGCAGTTTCGGCTGCTTCCTCGACTACGGACAGATCGGAAGTTCCCGCACAGACGATCGCGATATAACTTTTACTTAAAGCTTTATAGGTTCTTTTAATGGTGATCGTCCGTCCAAGCGGATTATAATTTGCATCCGGAAATACTTTTTGCACTTCAGCGGCAATCTCCTCGCTTGCACGGGTAGCCAGTATATCATTGCCGGATTCCAGCATGCTTAAAATAATCTTCTTTATCTGCTCCACCGTCTTGCCGGCGCAGTATATCACCTCCGGGTAACCAACCCGTATTTCACGGTGATTGTCTACCATTGCAAAACCTAGGTCTTTTAATGGAAGCTCCGCAAGCTTTTCCATTGCTTCATCCACATTTGTTTTATTAAGCCTTACCGATTCAAGAAGGCTCTTAAGATCATCTTTGTTCATTTATTTCCTCCCGGACAGTCGCTCTATTCATACTGCCCGTTTGATAGCCCTTTGCATCTATCGTGCAATACGTAAATCCCGCTCGTTTGCATTCTGCATCCACCAGATCAGCAAGACCATCCCGGAAAAATCGGACAGTTTCTTCTTTGCCTACTTCAATCCTTGCCAAATCGCCATGATGGCGTACCCTCGCCTGTTTGAACCCCAGGCTCAGCAGATAACGCTCGCAAATGTCCACCATCAATAGTTTTTCGGTCGTAATCCTCTCGCCATACGGAAAACGGGTTGCCAGGCAAGCAAAAGGCTGCTTATCCCATGTTTCCAGCCCCATTTCCTTGGAGAGAAGCCTAATCTCATTTTTATTGATACCTGCTTCCAACATAGGGCTTCTGATTCCCAGCTCCCTTACAGCCCGCATACCTGGCCTGAAATCCGACAGATCGTCTGCATTGGAGCCTTCCAGTATCGTTTGAATCCCCATATTTTCAGCTTTCTCTCTCAATTTCCAGAACAATGCCCGCTTGCATATATAACATCGGTTTTTAGGATTCAACACAAACTCGGGTATGGTTAATTCGTCCGTATCAAGAAGAATGTGCCGCACACCCCTCCCGTTCGCGAACGAAATGGCATGCTCCGTTTCTCTTTGGGGATGGATGGCAGACCGTGCAGTCATGGCAATCGCTCCGCCCCCTAGTGTATCAGCCGCTACTTTCAGTAAAAATGCGCTGTCCACCCCGCCCGAAAAGGCAATAACAGCCCTCTTAAGTCTGCTTAGAATTTCCGTCAGATGTTTCAGTTTTTCATGCACAATCAATCCATTATCCATTCATCAACACTTCTTGTCCATTTCCATCCGAATCTCGCTGTAAACCATTGATATTGGAACATCATTTTTTATCGCAAGATCTTTCGCATCCTCATATTCCGGTTTAACATTTATCAGTTTTCCGTTAAAATAGGCCCTTTTTAATCTGACTGAACCGTATTTCGTACGAACAGTCTCAACTTCCCTTTTCAGTTCCACTTTTTGCACGTTGCACTTACGAAGGCCGATGGTTGTCGTCTCGCTGAACAAAACACCCATCACATCCCGCTCGCGGGCCTTGTCCACCAATACGCTTAACAATATGGCCGGCCTCCCTTTCTTCATAATGATCGGTGTCTTGAATACATCAAGCGCCCCCGCCTTAAAAAGCCGATCTTCCGCAAGCTCGAATAATTCGGGGCTCATATCGTCAATATTTGTTTCCAGGATCACCTGCTCGCTGGTTGGTATTTCCTCAAAAATTTCCCCAAGATACACCCGCAGCACATTGGGGATTTCAAGATTCCGCATTCCAAGACCATATCCCGTCTTTAGGATTGTAAATGCCGTTTCATCCGTAAACAACTCCGCATTGGATGCAAGGATCGCCGCCCCTGTCGGCGTTGTGGTTTCATAGGGAACCAATCCTGTTTTTATTGGGATCCCGGACAGCAGCTCGGCTGTTGCCGGTGCGGGTACGGGCAGAAGTCCGTGCGCGCATTTCACAAATCCGCCTCCAACTTGCACGGAGGAAGATAATATTTTGTCCACCCGCAAATGTTCCAGTGCGATCGCCGCTCCCGTAATATCCAACAGGGAATCGACTGCGCCCACTTCATGAAAATGCACATCATAAAGAGGTTGATCGTGAATTTTAGCCTCGGCGCGGGCGATCCGGACGAACATCTCAATCGTCTTCTTTTTTACGCGCTCTGAAAGCCCGCTTGAACCAATCATCACTTCTATGTCTTTCAGTTTCCGGTGAGGATGATCGCCGCTTTTTATAGCAATGTCCACTTTGGTGCCCACGATACCCTTCCGGTCATCCCGGTGTACAGTCATTTCAAACTCGCCGTCTAAAGACAGTTTGGAAAGCTCATTTCTAAGGTAATGCTCGTCAACCCCCAGATCCAGGAGCGCGCCCAGATTCATATCCCCGCTGATTCCGCAAAAACAGTCGTAATATAATATCTTCATTTTTCTAACCCCGCTGTGTATTATACATCTGGTTCATAAATTTCTTTCACATTTTTCAGTTCCCTGCGTATTTCAATTCCCTGCGGACAGTGTTCTTCGCATTGTCCGCACTCAACACAGCTTGAGGCGCGTTGCGATGGAGTAAGCCGGAAAGTATACGGGTCTTTTTTATCAAACATATAATAATTGTTGTACAAAGCAAAGCAAACAGGGATGTCAACTCCCTGCGGGCAGGGCATGCAATAGCCGCAGCCTGTACATTTGATTTTGGTCTTTTCCCTAAAAATCGATTTTATTCGATTCACCGCTTCAACCTCTTTTCCAACAAGAGGCCCCGCTTCTTTTGCTGAATGGAGGTTTTCCTCCACCTGCTGCATCGCATTCATACCACTCAAAACAACGGAAACTTCCATATGATTCCATATCCATCTCAAAGCCAGTTCAGGCGCTGTCCTGCCCGATCCTTCCAGCGCCTCCTCCGCAGCTTTCGGAAATCCGCCGGCTAGAATACCGCCCCGCAGGGGCTCCATAACGGCGATCCCAAGTCCCTTTTGATATGCATAGCGTATTCCTTGTATGCCCGCCTGGTAATCTTCGTCAATATAATTGAATTGAACCATGCAAAACGACCATTCATAATCGTCCACGATCTCTTTAAAAATGTTCAGTTCATCATGGAACGAAAACCCGGCATGTCTGATCTTTCCAGCCGCAAGCGCGTCATTTAAAAATTCTTGGTATCCCGCTTTTTTCAGCACCGGCCATAATGCGGCGGTAATCCCATGAACCAGATAAAAATCAATGGAATCGGTGTTCAGGCGTTTGAGTTGCTCCGTCAGGATCCGGTCCATATCCTGCCTTGTCTGTACCAGCCAGCCTGGTAGTTTGGTCGCTATCTTCACTTTTTCCCGGTAGCCCCCGGCTAAGGCCTTGGCCAAAAAAGGTTCGCTGTTGCCCTTGCCCCCAAAGCCATGACCGTGGTATGGATACGCAGTATCGATATAATTAACGCCCCTGTCGATCGCATAGCGGATCAATCGGACCGCTTCCTCCTCGTCGATACGGGACATGTCTCCCCCTGGCATAACCGGGAGCCTCATGCATCCGAATCCCAAAATAGAAACTGTCTCATTGGTACGTCCGAAACTCCTGTACTGCATGAAAACCTCCGAAATAAATCTTATGAATGTTATTGACTGGTCAAATTAAAATTCATTTATAGAAACAGTATAACCTAAAAACATAAAAAGTTTAATACCATTTAAAGATGATTTGTTGATTTGCCTTTTCCAAAAGAGAATCACCCGAAAACGCCCTGTCTAAAAGATGATGCTCAACTTAAACCCGGAGATACTGTCAAGGCACGAACGCCTTGCGGGTTGGGTCGCAAGTCGGCGGACTGATCGAAGACACCTTGGACAGTTCGGTCAGATAATAACACTCTTCCCTGTACATATGGTCCAGCGTCAAAAGGGATACGGTGGACGGTACCCTGTCGTCCATTATTTTCGAATTCAATTCCACAAAAAACTCGGTAAAATCGGTCAAACATTTATTGACGTCCCGGTTAAACTGCTTGAACGATGGAAAATCCTTAACATCGATCCTGAAAAACCCCTTCATTTCTATGGCCTGGACAAAAAGATCCACAAAACTCACCTGATAAGCCCTGGTAACACGTATCAGATCCGTATTGCTGTAATTCAGGCCATTCGCAATGATCTCTGCGTGCCCGGCCGCGTCGATCAGCCAGAGAAGGTGTAGCGGGATCGGCTTTATGACATACTCTCTTTTTTGCAGAAAAGCGGACAATATGTCCAAATAATACTCCGCTTCATTGATCAATCGGCTCATCAGCCCCGAAGTGATTCCGATCGCAATGGATCCTGTCAGCTGCTTTTTTAATATATGCAGCTTATATTCCTTAATACCCTGTGTGGCTGTAAACGCCTGCTGATTCAGCTGCATAAGCTGATCTGCGGGCAGGTCTTCCCAGGATCGTTCCAGCAATTCATTATAGGTTTTGATCAGGGACCGCGCGGAAGCAATCTCATCCTTCTCCCTGTAATTAAGCGCATCCAGAATAATAAAAAGATGGTCATCCATGATCCTCAGCCAGAACCGGTTTTCAAATACTTCTGGTTTTAAAGCTGCCGCCATAGAGTTTGCGACCTCCATAAAATTGATTCAATAAATTGTATTGATTCCCAAAAGCGAATATACCCATGACGAAAAGCGCTTCGCCGGGTCTTAAAATCAATTAAGAATTTTTAATAATTCACCAATAACAAATAAGAAGCATCATCAAAAGCCAATGCCGGTAAAAGAGCTGATTTGAATATTGTCAGTTGGGACTTAAATCATTCATGTTTGTTTTTATTCTGACAATGGTTATTGTATTCGTTAAGATAATACGCATCTTCCATCTCCAGATCATACGCTCCCGCCAGATTCTCCAGGTGATGCCTGAACTCGTGCTTCACCGTGTCCCGAAGCTTATTCTTAATTTTTTCGGGCGAAAGGTTCCCGAAAACGCGCATAAAAGAACCATAATAGATCACGATGAAACGCCCAAGAGCGGCTTCGTGATGGTATTCGCCCAGAATATATAAATCGTTTTTCACGCTTTCCGGATGTTTTTTAATCTCGGGGAGCAAAATAATCCCACCGTTTAATTGCGCAAAAAACTCTTCGGGAAGCTCGGTGGCTATCTCATCCAGCAATTCCTTCATTTTTTCAACTGTCACCATACTGTCATCCTGCCAAACATCAAATAATAAAAATTCATTCGAAACGAACGTTCCTGGTATATCTCCTCAGCACATGTTCTCCGTCGTGCGGCGCACCTGCGTACAGCCTGCTCATGTTTTTCGGGCTCACAACGCGAATAAATCCGGTTTTTGACAACATGTCCGCAAGTTCATCGCGTTCCTCTTTCAGAGCAAACAAGCGCCAGAGTCAGCAGGCGGTTTTTTTTGGGCTTCACTATTTCCAGTATTGATCCCCGGGGCAGACGTTTCACCCAGCAATTGCGAAATGCAATGGACGGCTCCACACCGTAGTCTGGCATGGCGACCAGGCTGCATCCTTGCCCTTTATACAGAACGATGGGGCCAAGCGTGGATTCAGTTTCAGACTGCGAAGCTTAAGCGCAATCCCTGCCTTAAGCCCCGTGTCTTCCGATTGCGGATACTCTTTGCTCACTCCCTGCAATATATTTATAAATAATTCGCAGAATCCATAAACATCTTCCATATCGTCCGTATCCAGATATATCCCCTGGCATAAACTGCATAAAAGCTGTTCGGTGCTGCAAATATTATGCACAAGACGAATGAGTTGCGCTTCGCTTGCAAAACCGGATTTCGTTACATAGGCAAAACTTGCCTTATGCCCCCACTCTATGATTTTCATATTTTCGTCCGCAAGCTGCCGTACTGCCCGTACCGTCTGGTCGCTGCCTCATACCACGATCACGTCCGCTGCATCTGCCATTTTTCTCATGGCGGAAATATCATCGGACGGAGCATCAAATACATAAATATATTCCGAGAGCATCGGTTCAATCCCGATCAATTTTTCCAGCAGGGCCGTGGATACGCCGTCGTCCGCCCCCGGCAGCTTTAGTATATTAATGTCATAAAGTTTTTTGATTTGAATAATTGCTTTCGGCAATCCATGCTCCACCCCGTTTCCGCCGTCGGCGATGTAGCGCTTCATCCATACCGTTTTATTATACATTATTCCACAGTTTCATTCCACATTATAATTCTTTGATATGAATTTCGCGGGGCGTTCATATCCATTCAAAAAAACAGGATGCAAAGCTTATGAATATACCGGCATCGGAGAATAGCGGCATTGCAATCCTTTCCACCCTTGTTATTTCAATAAATAAATCCGGCCCGCGTCCGGCGGTTCCGGTAAAAATTTGTCAAAATCATAAAGCTTTTTCCAAATTGCCCTTCATAAAACCAAACAGTGTCTAGCCTTCTCCTTATGACATAATATATAAGAACTGTTTTTAATGAAACAAAAAGTGATTGGGAGTTTGCTTTATGAACGCAATAAGTGTAAGAGCACCAGGCGAAAGTTTTTCAAGGGGATCCGGGGCTGCCGATAGCAATGATCGTCATGCCCCTTCAAAAAGATCGGAATGGATATATAATCCTTATTTATTGAATATTAAAACAGCGGAACAAATCAAAAATCAGGTTGAAAACCTCTACAGATTAAAAAACGGGAAGAATTACAAGGGCTTATGCGGGCTGTATGTGGCCTTTCAGCTTAAAGCGCTGGGAATTTTTCCTTATAGCCGGTCCTATTACGGAAACGGAAACACATGGTACCGGGGGGTCGGAACGCAGCATATATCAAAAAATTATCTCTTAAAAAAATATCCCGGCGCTTTCTGCCTGGAAAACATCGTGCAGGAAAACGGCAGTCCGGTCTATAATATCGTTCTGTGCACAAACAGCGGGCGCTTTGGTCATGTGCTTTTTATCCACGCAATCTTTGGCGGCAAAATGTATTTTACGGATTCTTTCAAGTTCCATAACATAGAATCCGGAAAGCTGCACGTCATGACCATTTTGAATTTCAAAAACCGTTATCTTGATAAAGGGCATACATTTTTAGGCGCCCTGCATTTTAAAGGCAAAGTCGTTTTTTATTGAACATTGCCCCAAAACGGCCCTGCGCCCCCTTCCTCATCAAGAAAGGGGGCGCAAAAGGCCGCTTAATAATCCCTCAGCTGGTAGCCGAACATATGGTTCGCAAGGATATCCGCCATCTTTTCGGGATCCTTTGCGTCCGTCTCGCTGATATCGATTTCACCTGGCATCAGATTGGAAAAGCTCACCAGTCCGTATCCCTTTTTGAACGTCCTTTTTTCGATATACGTATCGTTATAGTACCCATCGACACCCTTTGCGGTATAGTTCACGGTCACCGTCCCGGCGTCATTGTCAATATCGGTGACCTTGGCGGCCACTTTAACCTGCTTGCCGTCAATCGTTGCGTTATGACTCCAGGCCGCGTTTTCTTCGACCGGAACTTTCAGCAGAACAAGGTTGTGCAGCTTGGAATTCACCTCGGCAGAGTCGGTTCGTTCATTGGACATCACCTTCTCAGTCACCGTCCCGCGCAGGTAATCAAAGTAATACCGTACCACAAACTTGTCCGGAATGCCCACCCCGTCTTCGTACTCGCCCGTAAATTCATAAACGGCTTCCTCCGCATTGTACCAAAGTTTTTCCAAAACGCCCTTATGTCCGTATTCCGCAAGCCCGAAGTAATGCATTTCCGTATCCGTCTGGGGCAGATATCCGTTTAGTTCCGCACTTCCTTCGTATCCGCTCATCGCCTCGCTGATTGAATAACCCACGGGAGATGCGCTCTTATCTTCCGGCATTTCAAAAGACGTCACGCCAAACCCCTCGCGAATCTTCCGCTTTTCATAGTATGATCCGTCTTTTTCCTTGTAAATGACGGAATATTCCATCCTGCCCCCTACTTTTTTAACGGAGTCTATGCTGCAGGTAAGGGTGCTTTTTGTCCCATCGCTCAAAACGGCCTGTTGCTGCCAGGAACTGCCCTGACGAAGCGGCAGCCTGATGAGTTCTATATCGGTATACTTTGAATCCATCATGGCATTGCCTTTGCCGACGGACAGGGCAATGCTTCCCGCCCCCACGATATACGTTTCTTCAAACGAAAGATCCTTGCCCGACTCGCCTCCCGAAAGGTCCCCCACTTCGCCTGTTATCGTATAAACCGCGCCTTCCTTGTTTTGTGATATTGAATGCAGCGTCATGGACTGGCTGTACTCCGCCGTTCCGAAATACACCCATTCAAACCCGTTTTTAAAAGGAAGCAGAGCGGTCAGCGCGCTGTCTGCGCCCTCTGTCTCCTGCGGGGACGGCAAGGGTTCCTCCGATACGCCAGGCATGGGCGTGGACGTCACGTCGATGCTGACCGGGTTCTCCGAAGCCATGGGGCTGGTTGCAGCCGCGGCCGAAGCATCGGTTCCGGACGGTTGTTTCGCGGCACATCCGGCCAATAGCAAAACAGCTAGCGCCAACGCCAACAGTATTTTCAAACTCTTTTGTTTCATTTCAAGTCACCTCATAAGGTACAAGATTTTCATACAAAATATCTTTGCGTATAGGATTCCCAATTATTGACTCAATATCCATAGAAGACGGGTATTTTATATTTGGTTTTGCGTGAAAAAGTGATTGTTTCAATAGATATTCGATAAAGCGCCCAATATTCCTGTGAAGTTTTTTGTCCGATCAGGCAAGGCAAGCCAATCCTTTTGTCAAAAAAACGCCGATAATAAAAAAAACGGCCGCAAAGCAGGTAATATCCGCCGGCCGGCAAAAAAGAGGCGCCTTTTCATTTAGAGGCGATAGAAAAAAGCTTCTAAATCAAAGAGCCGTCTTTAAAAGACGGCTCTAAATTTTTACTGTCGGATATCCCATCAATATTTGCTTTCCATGCTTTTGATCTCATGATACAGCCATCGGTTCACCGGGGTCGAAACATCATATTTTTCACCCAGGGCAATCACCGTCCCGGCAAACAGTTCAACCTCGCTTGCGCGTCTCGCCTCCACGTCCTGCCGCATGGAAGGCTTGCCTTTCGCGCTCAGACTTTTCAATATATCAAGCCAGTACTTAAAGTCCTCTTCACCCAGAAATATCTTCTCCTTTTGAGAAAGCGCAATCACTTCCCGCATGGCAGATATCATGGTATCCCGGGCTTTTCCTTCCTTCTGGATGTCGCCGTATGTTTCGCCGCAAACCGCAACAGTCTGATTCACGCCCACGTTCACCATCAACTTGCCCCACATCCTTTTGCCCATATCATCCACCGCTTCAAACGGCACGCACGTCTTTTCAAAGAACGCACGCACGCGCTCTATAATTTCGGCCGACCCCCTGTCCGCCCTCAAACCAAAACAGATCATCCCCATATTGGTATACTGCACCCTGTTTCCTTCTTTCACCGCATCCATCCCCTGAGCCACACAGTCCAGCACCTTTTCCTTCCCGTAGGCACCGGCTATAATTTCCTCGCTGGTGATCCCGTTCAGCAAGGACAGTATCACGGTCCGCTCCCCCACCTGGTTGCGAATAGCATCGATTGCACCCGCAAGGTCACCAGATTTGACGGCGAATAAAACCAGATCCGCGGGTTTGCCGGTTTTTTCAGGCGTCCCGTACTCAAAATCGCAGGGCTTCCCGTTGCAGGTTATCCCATCCCTTTCATACCTCAAAATTCTCTCTCTGTCCGCAATGATACGAAGGCCGCCTCGTGGCATGTTTTTTTGAAGGTGATTTCCAAACAATATTCCAAGCGCCCCCAGCCCGATGATCGAAACGGTTTTGATTTCCATGGCAAGCCTGTTTCCTTTCATTTTCTACCATTGTAACATAAACACATCCTGAAAAGTCTTCCGACATTTCAGGGGCTCCGCAAAAAAAGGCGGACCCGCCGCCTTTTCATTTGGATACTCCTGCGCTCACACCCCGTAAAGCTCTATTGCGTTTTCACGCAATATCCTGTCCGCAATATGCTTTGCATATTCCATGTCGAACGCGCCGTCTTCCACCATTTCCGTAAGCGCAGCCGCCAGCACATGCCGCAGCGCCAATACGGCACCCATGCTTTCCTCGCTCGTCCAGGTGTCGCTCCCCCAGCAGATCCTGTTTGCGGAGGATATCTCCAGCGCACGCACGATAAACTCCTTCGCCTCTCGGGTGGATATCATGGGCAGCCAAACGATGTTAACATGCGTGTTCAAAAAATTATGCAGCAGCCCCAGCATGTCCCCCGTCCACGGATACCCCGCGTGAAAAAGATCGAACGCAACATCCGGAAACGCGGCGATCAGTTCTCTAAGTCCGATCGGGCCCGAACCATCCAGCTTCCCAAGTCCGGTATGGATCTCGAAAGGCAGCTCAAAATCCCGTGCGACCGCTGTTAATTCGAACATAATAAAATCCTGAAAATCCCGTATCTCGGCATCCGTCGCTCCCTGGTTGTTAAATGCACGCGCCGCCTGCTTACGCGTCGCCTTCCTGTAAGCTATGTCACGCTCATAGGCGTTCGCGTTTTTTAAGGCAACCGCACCCCGTGCTTTCGCCTTCGCTATGTCCTCCTTCATCGCGTCCATGTAATCGTCGAATGTCTTTACATTATTAAAACCCGGCAGGTCAAAGGGACTGTTCCCGTTATGATCCCGCGCTTCCCTGTCGTAGCCGAAGAAATACCGGTTAATCCGGTAAACGGGCGTGAATATCTCCGGGTATCCGTTGTCGCTGCCCGGATCGTCATACTTGTCCAGAAATACCCTGTCATATCCGCATTCGTTTTTCAAAACGGAATGCTGAAACCGCTTATCCCGGTGCGCCTCCCGAATACGCCTGTCGATCTCGTAGATATTTTCGGCCTTCACATCCAGCCCGTACAGCGCCTCAAGCCCGGCAAAAAGCCAGCGGAAATAACTGTTGCAACGGTTGGCAAGCAAATAGCCCCGAACGGAATCCTTGTCTTCGGGCGGTTTGCACATCCAGCTGGAATAGCTGTTCGTCAGAATAAAGTGCAGATCCGGATTCTCATATTGCTTGTCGCTCAAATGATGGCTGTGCGTGTTGATGATGCGGCTGCCGGAAATATACCTGTGCAATTCGCTCCGAATGTCATCGGTTTTCATCCTGTATCATCCTCCAATCCCAATAACCGGAAACTGTCCGTTTAGAAGCCCGGCCGTCGTCTGCTTTGTTTTTGTTGCCGTCATTCAGTATAACGCATTCACAAACATGCCTTTTATAAGACCTGTTAAAAGTTTGCTTCCAGTTCTTCCAAACGTCCTGCAGACATTTTACATAACCGGTTCCCATAGGATGTTGTATCAATCTCATGCGTAACCATTAGTATGGATGTTCCGGCATGATTGATTTCTTTAAACATTTGCATGATTTCCTGTGTCGTTTCCTCATCCAAGTCTCCGGTAGGTTCGTCCGCAACCAGCAGGTCCGGGCCGTTTATCAGTGACCTCGCAATGGAAACCCTCCTAATTTCTCCACCGGACAGCTCGGAAGGATACCGGTTTGCAAATTTTTTTAAGCCTACTTTTTCAAGCAGTTCCCTGGCTTTTTTAATACCGTCCCCGTCTCTTTTCGCCAAAAAAAAGGGCAGCCGCACATTATCCAGTACTGTATAATTCGGAAGCAGGGAGTATCCCTGCTGGATATATCCGAGTTTGGAATTCCGTATATAGGCGAGATCGTTTTCACGCAGTTGCCAGATATCCTGTCCGTCAAGAAGAACCTTGCCTTCCGTCGGACGGAGAAGCCCTACCACCATATTGATCAAAGTTGATTTTCCGCTTCCCGATTTTCCAATAATGCTGATAAAATCCCCTTTATTGATTTGCAGGCCAACTCCGTTCACGGCAGTAAATCTGCCCGAAGTTTTGCTGTATACCCTTTTAAGCTGTTTTGTTTCAAGTATCATCATTCATTCTCCTTAAAGACCAGATACGTTTCCATTTTGCCTGTCTTCACCGCTGAATAAATACTAGCAAGCGGTCCGGTTGCAACCGAAATGCCGATGCTGAGAGCAATATATCCTGCAACCGTCATAGCAGACGGATTCAGATAAGGCAGGCCGAGTGACGAGGAAATCAGAGTGTTGAACGGAAAAATAATCAGGCTTCCAATGAGTACGCCGCATACGGCGCCAATCAGACTTACCAGGGTAGATTCAAGAATAATAATGCCGGAAAGTTTTCTGTGCGTCGATCCAAGGGAAAGGAGTATCGCAAACTCCCGTTTGCGCTCGTTTACTGTAACCGAAAAAACTACAAACAGAACAAATACCGCCACAAGCCAAAGCAATATCAGGATCCCGCTTGTCATTCCTGCAATTCTGTTCAATTGGGACGAAACACCGCTCATCATCTGATTCATGGTAACTACGTCCGTGTCAGGATACTTGACTGCAATCTCGTCCGCAATTTTTTGACTGTCAGCATCCTGCAAAAGTTTTATCATAACGGAAGAGATTTTTCCCCTTCCGCCGGCGGGATGAGCGGCAGTCTGTATGGAATTCGCAATCATATTCTGCGCTGCGTCCATTGTCATAAATACGGATGAATCGAATCCCATTCCTGTTTTGTCAAGCTTTTCCACAACCCGGAAAGGCTGTCCGTAAAACCAGATCGTATCCCCAGGCTCAGCGAGAATAAGATCGCCAATCACAGCGTCTCCGATTCCCATTTCGTTTCCAATTCCGGTTTTAATCCAGGGTTTTATGGTGAAATCCGTAACCGGATCAAACCCAATAAGCTGCACCGGCACAGTGCAGCAGGACGCGTTCAACGACTCAATAAAAAGCTGGGGCGAACATTGCGCTACGCCCTCTGTATTGGCTATTTTTTGTGTAAATCCCTCTTCCATATAAAAGGCGCCGGGTTCGCTCCTGAGAAGGGCCGCTTCAAAGTCCGTCTCGCTTCCCTTTGGGACCACCATCATATCGGCGCCAATCCTGAAAGAGAGGGTTGTAATGCCGTTGCGCAGGCTTTGTGTTAAAATAGACCCGCAAAATATGGAAAAAGAAAAAACGGCCACTGTTAAAATCAGGCATAAAGTCCTGTACGGCTTTCTTTTTATATTCTCAAGCGAGAGACGAAAAGTTGACAGTCTATCACTCATTTTCAATGCTCCTGTCAGCTTCTTTTATAGCTCTCCATTGCAGAAATGCGCCCGCAGTTCCAACGGCAATAATCAACGCCCCTGCCACAGACAGCCCGGGCAGCGTCCCCATCCGGCACATATGCGTCGCCGCATCGCACACGCCGATCAAAAGTGTCGGGAAAAGAATCACAAATACTCCCATCATCGCAACAAGTATGAAAACCGCGAGTTTGAATGAATAATTGCGCGCAGCAATAAGCAAAATACCCGCAGCTATTATCAAAATGCCAAGCGCAAGCTCCGCGCGCGCTGTCCAGAAGCATTTCATAGGTACAGCTTTTCCGGAAACAAGTTCCAGCGCAGCGCTGCAGACGGGCAGCAATACGTACGGAATCAGTATTACCAACGCCCCTAAAACAGCCGTAAAGATTCCTAACAAAGGTTTTCTTTTCATTCGATTTTTTCTCCTTTATCTGTTTTTCCGCCAATAACCGCTTGACGATTTTCAGCAGACACCATCCGCAAAAAACACAAATAGAAAGTTATTTTTTAAACGTTTCGAAAAAGTAGTTTGCCTCCGCAAAAATTATCATGCCGAATCTATGAATCCTAAGAAATCAAACCAGCAATGCCAACCATACCAAGCGCGCCGCCGGCAATTGCAAAAATAACGCCAACAACCCGGCTTATAAGCGCACCATACCGGGCATTTTTCTCCAGGAACATAACGACGGTCAACACGCCCATCCAGAACAGGTTCATCATTCCAAGGGGGAACATAACCGCCATGAGCGCCCAGCAGCACCCTATGCACTCTATCCCGTGCTTCATGCCCATTGTAAGAGCGCCTCCGAATCCGCTTCGCCAGTTATGTAGTACAAACTGCAGGGGATACCTGCATCCGGTCAGGCATATGGATTTCAATGGCGTTAACTGGTACGCGCCCACAACAGCAAAAATAACAGCAATACCTATCATATTGTGCGTCCAGTCCGTAATGCCGGGGCCCACAAGATAAACAATCAAAGTGCCCGCCGCCCAGAAAGCGAAACCGATGATCGCCCACAGGATTGCGTACCCCAAGACAAAAAGATAGGTCGGTGCGTTTTTAAATCCCAGCTCGCTCCTTCTTTTGCTGATGGCATGAAAGGTAAAGACCATGGGAATTGCAGTTGGCAGCATCATTCCAATGCTCATCACGATCCACATGGGCACAAAAATGGAAAACCCGGGCATGGTTGGCGTATAAACGGAAGAAACCAGCCTTGTGTCCATCTCTGCCTGCATTTGCGGGTCGGCTCCTCCCGTCATATCCATGTTCATACCCTGCATGCCGCCGCCTCCGTATAAGGCGAGTAATAGCCAGGATATTACCGTAAGGGCAATGATAATGGCCAACACAATAAGCTGGTCTTTGTTTAATTTTCGCTTTTGCGGAGTATTCTTTTCCAAGTCGTTAATCCTTAAACCTCTTGTAAATGTTTAAGCGTCGTATTTCAATCCGATCGGGGAATCCGGTACCCAGATGTATCTGCCGTAGAACGCGTTGCGGTTCGTATTGTTGAATATCTTCATATGGTCCTGGTACCGAACGTCCGCACCGTAAGACTGCGTGACGATATAAGCAATATCGCTGGCATTCTCATAGGTGATGGGCATATTATCATGCTGACCGATCTTCGCCTTGATTCGGACCACCATGATTCCCGGAATTTCGGCTTTCCGGTTATAGATGTCCGGACGTTCGTAGCTGATCTTGGCGTATGTAATGCCGTATACCTCTTCTGAATGATCAGCAATGCCTGCCGTGGGACCGCCCGCCTTACCGGTAACAATAGTGGTCAGCGCTTCCTTTTGCGCCTCTGTCTCCGTATCAATATAATAGGCGGTTGTCCAATTTTTCAAGCACATCTCCCGTGGTGTGGAAGCGGCAACCACAAATTTGCAGCCAGCCAGATCCACATCTTCATAGTGCCCTTTATCGATCACAAAACTGATTAAAAGATCGCACGGAAGATAATCAGGCAATATGGTATTGTGAGCCTGTGCCGAGACCAGGCAGGGGCAGCTTACATCGCAACTGCAGCTTTCGATGTATTCACCGTCCAGCCTCCAGTCGGGCCAATTGTTTTTTTGTACCTTTTTCATAATTGTCCTCCTGTTTCATTTTTGATATTTTGGAACCGGTTCCCAAAAAGCCTGCAGAATATAAAAGAACCGGATGTATTTAGAAGAGATTTCCAAAGTAATAAATATCATACGAACAACTTTATATTAAAACCAATAACAATAAAGGATTATGAACAAATATCCAATATATTTTATCATATATTTTATCACATCTCAAGAACAATACATACAAAAGCAGACGGCCAGGATTTCATCCTGGCCGTCTGCTTTACAATTGACAATCATACGGCTCTTTCCTTCAAGCCTTCCTAAGATGCTGTTTGCTGCCTTCCTAAGATGTAATGCTTATTGTCTTCCCTTGCTGCTTTGTAAGTCCGTATAATCAGCATGGTGACCCATCGGCGATTCGAACGCCGGACACCTTGATTAAAAGTCAAGTGCTCTACCGACTGAGCTAATGGGTCAAATATACGTGGCTGGGGTGGCAGGATTTGAACCTACGAATGCGGGAGTCAAAGTCCCGTGCCTTACCACTTGGCTACACCCCAATAAATAAATGGGGTGAGTAATGGGGCTCGAACCCACGACCTCCAGGGCCACAACCTGGCACTCTAACCAACTGAGCTATACCCACCATGATAACCCCATGTACCTGCACCGGGGGCCTTGTAAAATTGGCGCGCCTGCAGGGACTTGAACCCCGGACCCACGGCTTAGAAGGCCGTTGCTCTATCCGCTGAGCTACAGGCGCAAAAACCTAAATCGTCCCCGCCAGTATGTCCAAAATTTTACGTGGCTCTTTGGCTGACAGTTACAAATTATAGCATCGGGCAAAAAAAAAGTCAACCAGTTTTATTAATAAACAGAAGCATTTTTTCAATCCAGAAAAACAATCTTGGGCACCACGCCGTATTCACCGATCAACAGCCTGGCAGCCGAGGGCCGCTCACCTCTGGGTTCGGCCACGCTCCCCGGATTCACCAGCCAGATCCCGTCCGCATATTCGCAGTACGGCACGTGCGTATGGCCGAATAATATCGCATTCGCCTCGTGCGCCTGCGCGTAATATAAAAGCCGGTCGGTCGAATATTTTGCGCCAAGCCTGTGCCCATGGGTCAGTACGATCCTCTGTCCCCGGATCACCACTTCCTCAAAATACGGATCTTCCGACAGAAAATCACAGTTTCCCCGGACGCTCAGCACCTTTGCCCTGCTGTGCTCCGAAATATATTCGGCGTCGCTTGCATAATCGCCTAGGTGGAATATATACTCCACGTCCCCAAAAAGGTCCAATGCTTTCTGGATTGCCTTATTATCGCCGTGCGAATCGCTTAAGGCCAGCGCGCGGACTGAACCGCACCCCAAACTATCTTGCTTCAATTTGGGAACATCCCCCTCAGGCATGGAGCGCTTCTTTTATACCGGCCAGGGCGCGTGCGCGATGGCTGATTTTATTCTTGACATCGGCGTCCAGTTCCCCAAACGTATTGCAGTACCGTTCAACATAAAACAGCGGATCGTATCCGAATCCGCCTTCCCCGCGGGGTTTGGTCAGAATCTCGCCGTATACTTCACCCTCCACGTGCAGCAGTTCGCTGCCTTCTCTCGCCATCACCATGGCGCAGACGAATTTGGCCTGTCGGTTGTCCTGCGGTACTTTTTTAATCAGGCCTATCAGCTTTTTGTTGTTGTCCTCGTCTGTGGCCCCTTCCCCCGCGAACCGCGCTGAATAGATGCCCGGCGCGCCCCCGAGCGCGTCCACACACAGCCCTGAATCGTCTGCCAGCACGTCGCAATCCACCAGTTTGCTGATTGCGACCGCCTTCTTCCTGGCATTCTCATAAAAACTGTCGCCGTCTTCCACCACTTCCACGTCGATGCCCGCGTCCTTTAAGGAGAGTATTTCACCGTACACGCCGTCCAGAATTTTTTTGATTTCGCGGACTTTTCCCTGGTTATTCGTCGCTATCAGCAGTCTGTCCATCCGTCTCCCCCTGTTCCTCCCCGGGCGTTTCGGCCTGTATTTGATCAATAACGCGCACGCTGGCGCCCAAAGCGTCCTTCTGTATCTTCATAATCTCGGCGATGCCGCATTTGCACATGTTCACCAGCGTCGCAAATTCCTTCTGAGAGATCGTCCGGTCTTCCCCGCTCACCTGAATCTCAGCGATTCCGCCGTCATCGGTAGCCACCATATTCATATCTGCCTGCGCGCGCGAATCCTCCACATAGCACAGGTCCAGCAGCGGAACATTGTCAACAATCCCCGCGCTCACCGCCGCAAGCGGGCTTTTAATGGGAGACTTAACAAAGATACCTTCTTTGATTCCCCGGTCCACGCAAAGGCAGAGCGCGACGAACGCGCCGGAGATGGATGCGGTACGGGTTCCGCCGTCCGCGCAGATGACGTCGCAGTCGATGTATATGGTCGTCTCTCCCATCTTCTTGGTATCCAAAACGCTTCTGAGCGCACGCCCAATCAGCCGCTGGATCTCCATGCTCCGTCCGTCCATCTTCAGCTTTTCTCGTATCTTGCGCTTGAGACAGGAGGCGGGCAGCATCGCGTACTCGGCGGTCAGCCAGCCTTTTCCGCTGCCTTCCAGAAAGGGCGGCACGCTTTTCTCCAGCATGGCCGTGCAATATACCTGCGTCCTCCCAAATTCCACCGAAGCGCTCGCGTACGCGTTGGGCATAATCCCCGTTTTGATCGCGACCCTTCTTAATTCCATGTCGCCCCGTCCGTCTATCCTCATGTTCCTTCTTTTCCTTCCGGTTATTACTTTATTTTGAAGTGTAGCACAATTGCCCGCTCCAATCAACCGGACAGACCCTTTCTTTTAGAAAATAAAAAAGGCGGCATCAAATAAAACCCGGCGCTTATTTCATTGTTTTTCGCACTGTAATTGCTTTTTTTCCGTCTCTGCGGTATGCTGTTTACACCCCAAAAAGTCCTGCGGCTTTTTGGGGACCCCGTTAAAAATCCAAAAGGAGGAAGGTTCATGGCGCTGGACGGTCTCACGCTCGCGGTCTGCGTTGCGGAATTTAAAAACATCCTGCTGGGCGCAAAGGTGCAGAAAATTCTCATGCCGGGCCGTGAAGAAGTCGTTTTGCTACTGTACACCCAGGCGAACGGTAACATACGGTTGTCTTTGAGTGCGGACGCGGGAAACTGCGCCGTCTACCTGACCTCCCATTCAAAGCCCAATCCCAAAACCGCCCCTGCGTTCTGCATGCTGCTGCGCAAGTATCTCTTAAACGCCCGGATTACGGAAGTAAGCCAGCAGGGGCTGGACCGCGTGCTCACCCTCACCTTCGAAGCAAAAGACGAAATGATGCAGAAAACCGAAATCCGGCTGATCGCGGAAATCATGGGCAAGCATTCCAACATTATACTGGCGAGGAACGGCCGCGTTCTGGACGCCATCCGCCGCGTATCGGTGGATATCAGTTCCAAAAGGCAGGTCCTTCCCGGCTCGCAATATGCGCCTCCTCCAAACGAACAATACAATCCCCTTTCAGTAAGCGAGGCCACCTTAGAAGAGCTGATCGTCCCTTCACGGGGCATGAGCCTGCCCCGGCACCTGACCGCAACCTTTGAAGGCATGTCCGGCCAGACTGCGGAAGAGATCATCCTTTTAAGCGGGCTGGATACTGATGCCCAAGAGTTTTCCCGCACCCAGGCGCGCATATTGGCAAAAACGCTGAAGGGTTTTTACTCCGGCGTGCTCGCCAATCCGCAGCCCTGCATCCAAATGAACGACCAAAACCTCCCGGTTTTTTTCTCAGCCGTTCCCTATCAGATTTTTCCGGAAGAAAATAGGATGCTCTTTACAACGGCGAACGATATGCTGGATTACTACTATGAAAAACGGGATTTTGACCGCCGTCTCTCCCGCAGGAAGGATTTCCTGTCGGGGCTGCTTAAAAAGGCGGTCACCAAGTTCAACAAGAAAATCAAGATCTATATGGAAAGCCTTGAAGAAGCAAAAAACGCGGACGGACTCATTGCGCGCGCGCAAATGATCACCGCCAACATCTACCGTCTTCAAAAGGGCATACCCCGTTTTGAGGCTGCGGATTTCTCTACGGGCGAACCGGTGTCCATCGCCCTGGATATCATGCTCACGCCCGCCCAGAACGCCCAGAAACTCTATAAAAAGGCGGCTAAGCTCAAGACGGCGGAAAAAATAAACAGCCGCCAGCTCAAAGACGCGCTGGAGGAGCGCGATTCCCTGGAAAGCACCCTCACACACGTGCAGAAAGCGGAAGATTTAAGCGATCTGGATGAGCTCTCCTGGCAGCTCGAAAAAGAAGGAATCCTCCGGGAACAGCGCAGAAAGAAGCCCGCGCTTCCCCCCGAATCAAAACCGCGGGAATTTACTTCCCCTTCGGGCTACAGTATTCTGGTTGGCAAAAACGACCGCCAGAACGATATCGTCACCATGCGCATCGCAGACAAGGCCGATATCTGGTTCCACGCGAAAAACATCCCCGGCTCCCATGTGCTGCTCAAGACCAACGGAAAGCCCCTGGATGAGATCGACGATGCCACCGTCCTCATGGCCGCTTCCCTCGCCGCAAAATACAGCGCAGCCGGGCAGTCCGTAAAAACCCCGGTGGACTACACCCAGCGCCAGAACGTAAAAAAACCCCCGGGATCAAAGCCGGGTAAGGTTATATACGATAACTACTTCACCTTATACGTAGAACCATTGGATTAATTCTTTACAAAAAAATGGAGGCTTCCCGCCTCCAAAAGAGTTTGTTATCTATCTGAGGACACCTATTTGCGGCATCCTTCATTTGAATGAAAGTAAGCTTAATCCCACAGCAATCTCAGCTAATACAAATGCTCCTGATTTTATGATGTTCTTGTTAATAATATCCGCGGATACAAAGGGTCGGGATATTTCCAGGGTTCAATTTTAAAGATACTGCCTTTTAGTTCTCCCTCCAATAAATTAAAGGGTATGCCAATTTCTCTTACAGCTGCTGAATCATCTTTAACCGTTCCTTTCGTCAAGCTGCCTGTGATCATATAATCGTTCTTGATGCCAATAAGCTTTTCAAACCAGGTTCTGTTTTGTTTTACTATACAGTTTTCCAATACCGCATCGTCAATCTTTCCTGTTACCTTTCCGTCCGTTTCAATCACAATCGCAATAGTTACATAATCATCCGGGTTGGTGGACGACGCGTGCAGGAAAGACTGCCCTTCCCATTTTCCTGCTAAAAATTCCGGCGGGCTCCAATTATCCAATACACTGCGGTTATAACCCACAGAAACAGCTATTGCGGCAAGCATGACTGCAAAAAAAACAATTATGACTATAAGCTGAATGCCAAATATTCTTTTCTTCATATTTACCTCCTTTACTTGATGGATTATCCTTACAAATCGTTGATTTTCATACGTTTTATTTCATTCTGTTTTTTCTGATCTATCTTTTTTTTACATGCTTGATATATCCCCAGCCATATAACCATAAAAATCATAAATAGAATAAATACTAAAATTGCTACAAAAAAGTCTGAAAACTGCAGAGATATAAATATAGAAATCAGAAGATTGATAAAAGGAATTATCAGCCCCACGTATTTATTTGATCTGAGGGATAAAAATATCTGCAAGCCAATCATTCCTATCAATATTAGTAATATATAAATAAAACCGCTCACTTTGATTCAACTCCTTATCAGCTTTTTATATTCACTTATCAGGGTTTTTGCAGTCTCTAAAGTGATTTCCTCGTCAATCGCTAAATTCTTTATCAGTGCAATATAAGGTTCATTTGATTCCGAATCATTAACCTTTATCTTCTGTATCAACTTATCCAATCTCAATCTGATTGTAGGATAAGTCACATCATATACCGTTGCGATTTCCTTCAATGATCCGGATGCCAGAATGAAATTTTTAATAAAATTTATATCTTCGTCATCTAAACCTGCAAGCCACTCAGGAACGTTATTAACAGACATATCCTTACCTCTAATCCTATTTAACTTATTATATTCAATATATTTAAGTATATCTTTAACTTTATTTTTTATTATATTAAGTATAATATTTAATTTTATTAAAGTCAAGGCGTATTTCTTTTTAATTTTAAAAAAAACTGACGCCGTATGAAAAACAGCGTCCGTCTTAATACTTATAATGTCTGAAAAATTTACTACAGCCCGGCTAACCGGAAACAGTTCAAATAGCCCATGTAACGTAATTTAGTATTATTATTAAATCCCAAATCACGGATTGTTTTTCCGGCTGCCGGGTTTCACCAGCGGCAGCCCCGAACCGCAGATGGGGCATTCGGCGGGGTCATAGGACTTGATCTCCATGCTGAGCACCGCGCGGAACTCACTGCCAAAATCCACTTGTCCGTTGCTGCGGTCGACCACCGCGCCCACGCCCACAACGTTTGCGCCGTTCTCTCTCATTAGCGCGATCACTTCCCGCACAGACCCGCCGGTGGTCACCACATCTTCCACCACCAGCACGTTCGCGCCGGCCGGCACATCAAACCCGCGCCGCAGACACATGACGCCGTTTTCCCGTTCGGCGAATATATTCTTCACGCCCAGCTGCCTGCCCATCTCATACGCCATGATGATCCCCCCGATCGCCGGGCCCGCAACCAGGTCGATCTTCTTGTCCCTGAACTGGCCGGCCAGCTGTTTGCAGACCAACTCGGACGTATCGGCGTACTGGAACAGTTTCGCGCACTGCATATATTTATCGGAGTGTCTGCCGGACGTGAGTAAAAAATGCCCTTCCAGCATCACTTCTTTTTCCTTGAATATTTTGATAATCTCTTCTCGTGTCAGCATGGTTTCCCCTCCGTAATTTCACCCCCAAAAGCCTTAAGGCTCTCCGGGGATCCCGTTTTCATCGTACCCGTCAGTTCGTATACGTTTTTTATCTTCTCTTCTTCGCAAAAAGCCTCTAACTCGCCGATGATGCGCGTAAGCGCGTCGGGGCAGCACATGGTCGCCGTCCCGGCCATTACCGCGGCCGCGCCCGCGATCATGAACTCCGCGGCGTCCACTCCGGTCATAATGCCTCCCATGCCGATCACGGGAATACTGACCGCCTTCGAGGCTTCCCACACCATGCGCAGCGCGACCGGCTTGATAGCCGGACCGGAAAGCCCGCCCGTAGTATTTGCCAATATCGGTTTTCTGGTCCGCGCATCCACCGCCATTCCGGTGATGGTGTTTATCAGGGAGATCGCGTCCGCGCCCGCGTCCTGCGCCGCCATCGCCATGTCGGCAATCCGCGTCACATTGGGCGTCAGCTTAACAATCAAAGGTTTTAAGGCAACCTTCTTCACGCCGGAAACCACCTGCGCAAGCAGTTTCGCGTCCGACCCGAAATTCACGCCGCCCTCCTTCACGTTGGGGCAGGAAACGTTCACTTCATATAGATCGATATCAATCCCGTTCAGCCTCTCGGCCACATAAACATATTCCTCCGCGGTCGATCCCGCAATATTGGCAATCTTAACGGTATCGATCTTTTTTACATGATTCCAATAATCTTCAATAAAACCGTCCACCCCGGGATTCTGCAGCCCGACACTGTTCAAAACCCCGCTCGCGGTCTCGGCGACCCTCACCGGCGGGTTCCCTTTCCGTTTTTCCCGCGTCAGCGCCTTTAATGCGATCCCGCCCAGACGGCTCAAATCCATATAAAGGCGGTATTCCTCCCCAAAGGCAAAGGTGCCCGAAGCGGCGATCACAGGATTTTTAAAATTCACACCCGCTATCTTTACACCCATGTTAACGCTCATAGGTCCACCTCCGTAAGATCGAATACCGGGCCTTCCACGCAAATGCGCCTGTTTTCCCCGCCGATGGAACATACGCATACGCTGCACCCGCCGGTGCCGCAGCCCATCCGCTGTTCTAAGGACACATAGGTCAAAATCCCGGTGCCTTCGACTTCCTTCTTCAAGGATTTAAAAAAACAGGTGGGTCCGCAGCCCAGGATCACGTCCGGCCGGTTCCCGGCAATCCGCCCGGCTAAAAGGTCGGTCGCAAATCCCTTATGGCCGAACGACCCGTTGTCCGTAGTCACAAAAACGTCGGCTTTTTTTTCAAACGCCTCCACCTGATACATGTATTCCCGGGAACGGTACCCCAGCAGGGCCGTATACTCTTTATCGGGATAGTATTTCATCACGGTAAGCAGCGGAGCCACGCCGATACCGCCGCCGATCAGCATCACTTTTTTCTGTTCTTCCTCCAGTTTAAAACTGTTTCCCAGCGGAAAAAGGATGTCCAGTTTGTCGCCCTCCCGTAGCCGCGAAAGCTGCCGGGTCCCTTCGCCGATCACCAGGTAAGCGATCTGCACCCAGCCTTCCTCAATGCTGTAATCGTTGACGCTGATGGGCCGGCGGAGCAGCAGTTCGCCCGTCCCCGGCACCTTGGCGTGCAGAAACTGCCCGGGCCTGAAAAACTTGAATGCGTCCGGGCTACCGGTCAGCTTCATCTGATAAATGTCTTTTGCAATCTTTACGTTTTCGATTATTCTTGCAATACTGTGTTTCTCAAACATGTTTCGCCTCGTCTATATGCGTCATGAATTCATCAAACAGATACGCGGAATCATCCGGTCCGGGCGACGCTTCGGGATGGAACTGAACGGAAAACACATCGGCGTTCGTATATTTAATGCCCTCCACGGTATTGTCGTTCCAGCTTAAGTGCGTCACCTTAACGTTCCCCGGCAGCGTGCCCGGCTTCACCGTATATCCGTGATTCTGGGAGGTGATATACACCCGGTTTTTCTCAAGATCCTTCACGGGATGGTTTAAGCCCCGGTGGCCGTACTTCAGCTTCTCGGTATCCGCGCCCGCGGCCAGGGACAGCAGCTGATGCCCAAGGCAGATGCCGAATATGGGCAGTTGCCCTATCAGTTGCCGAATGTTTTCAATCACTTCGGCATTGTCCTTGGGGTCTCCAGGACCGTTGGTCAGCATCAGCCCGTCAAATTCCCCCTCCAATATCTCTTTAGGGTCCGTCCGGGCAGGGAAAACGGTCAGCGCGCAATCCCGGCTTATAAGGCTTCGAAGGATGTTCCGTTTCAGCCCAAAGTCCAGCACCGCAACCTTCCGGCTGCCTTCGCCCTGCATATATTTCATTTCGCAGGTCACCCTGTCGACGGGGTTTACCGTCTGGTATTCCTTCATTTCGGCCATCTGCCCGGCAGTGGGCGGCAGCTGCGATATCATGCCCCGCATGGTGCCTTTCTCCCGTATCCTGCGGGTCAGCGCCCGCGTATCGATCCCGGAGATACCGCAGACACCGTTCTCTTCCAGGTACTCGTTCAATGTTCCCTCGCTTCGCCAGTTGGAAGGCAGATCGCAGGATTCCCGTACCACAAACGCTTTCACCTGCGGCCGATCGGATTCGGGGTCAATGTGGTTGATCCCGTAATTCCCCACCAGCGGATAGGTCATGGTCACAATCTGCCCCGAATAAGACGGATCGGTCAATACTTCCTGATAGCCGGTCATGCCGGTGTTAAAAACCACCTCGCCCGTCACGTCCCCTTTTGCGCCGAACGATTCGCCCCTGTAAATGGTCCCGTCTTCCAAAGTCAAATAAATCATACTTTCTCCTGATTGTCTGCACCTTGCCGCAAGGCGCCCATGATATCTTCTTTCGCGTCCAGCGCGGCAGCCCTGGCGGCGTCCGCGAAATTTAAATGCCGGTACGCTTCCTTTTTCCAGGCGGTCAGTATGGCCCTGGAAGAATTCACGATCCCTCCCAGGCCGTTATTATCAAAATTGGGCAGGATGTCCTGCGCGGTAGCGCCCTGCGCGCCGTACCCCGGAATCAACATAAAAATACTTTTGTGTTTCTCGCGGAGGGCCTTTGCCTGTTCGGGCCAGGTCGCGCCCACCACGGCGCCCACCGAAGAATAACCGTATTTGCCTATCATGCCGGCTCCCCAGCCTTCCACCATATCCGCCATATGTTCAAATACCGTCTCGCCGCCCGCATCCATGTCCTGCAGTTCGCCGGAGGACGGGTTGGACGTCTTCACCAGTACGAATATCCCCTTGCCGTACCGTCCGCAGTCGTCCAGGAAAGGCTGTATCCCGTCGGTGCCCAGATACCCGTTCACCGTACAAAAATCCGCGTCAAAAGGCGCTACTTCTTCTCCGTTTATCCTTATCCTTCCCAGATAAGCGCTGGAATAGGCGGCGGCGGTCGAACCAATGTCGTTGCGTTTAATATCGGCGATCGCAATAAGCCCTTTTTCCTTGGCGTACTGGATCGTCTTGTAAAACGCTTCCACTCCGCGGTAACCGTACATTTCGTAGTACGCGCTCTGTACTTTCACGCAGGGAACGATGTCCGCTATCTTATCTATAACCGCCCTGTTGAATTCAAAAACATTCCGGGCGGCATACTCCAATATATCCGTATTGTCCCCGCTTAAAAAATCCCCGGGAATATAATCCAGTTTGGTATCCAGTCCAACGCAAACCGGACATTTCGTCTCAATGATTTTATCAATCAGCTTGTCTATCATATACGATCCCTCCATCCACAACGGTGTATAGTACGCAGCCGGACATCTTTCTGCCTAAAAACGGCGAGTTCTTGGATCTGGAAACAACCGAATCCGGATCATAAATATATTCTTTTTTCGGATCGCATATCGTAATGTCCGCAATCTCCCCTTCAAGCAGGCTCCCGCCCAGCCCCAAAATTTCCCGCGGCCTTATGCTCATCATTTCTTCCAGCTTCCTTTCGGATATAAGGCCGGCGTGCACCAGATACATCTCAGCCAGCGAATAAGCGGTCTCAAAGCCTATCAATCCGAAAGCGGCCTTTGAAAATCCGCCCGCTTTGTCCTCTTTTGTATGCGGCGCGTGGTCGGTCGCAATCGCGTCGATCGTGCCGTCCGCAAGACCCTGGCGCACCGCCCGAACGTCCGGTTCGGACCGCAGGGGCGGATTAACCTTCGTATTCGTATCTCCGCTAAGTACCGCGCTGTCGTCCAGGCTGAAATAATGCGGTGCGGTCTCGCAGGTGACTGGGATCGCTCTTTTCTTGGCTTCGCGTATCAACCGGACGCTGCCGCGGGTGGAAACATGGCAGATATGGATGGGGCATCCCGTCTCTTCGGCCAGGATGATGTCCCGCGCGACCATCGCCTCCTCCGCGCTTGCGGGGATTCCTGCAATCCCGGCCGCCTTCGCGCTGTCACCTTCGTTTGCCGCGCCGTCTCCCCGGAGGCTCAGGTCTTCCTCATGCAGCAGCAGACGCGCGCCCATTTTTTTTGCCGTTTCCATCGCCTTTTTCATCACCCCGGCGCTCATAACCGGCAGCCCGTCGTCCGAAAACGCAACCGCGCCGGCCCTGGCTAATGCCGTAAAATCAACGGGCTCGCCGCCCGCCTGTCCCTTTGTGATGCAGGCCACGGGGCTTACCTTCACGGTATGCCCGCGGCTGAGCATCCATTGAATGGTATCGGGATTGTCCACGGGCGGGATCGTGTTGGGCATGCAGCAGACACGGGTAAAACCGCCGGCCGCCGCCGAACGCGTGCCCGATGATATATCCTCTTTTTGCGTCTGCCCCGGCTCACGCAGATGGCAGTGCATGTCCACAAATCCGGTATAGATATGCAGGCCCCGGGCATCGATCACCCTGTCCGCTTCCCGGCCTAAATCCGGCGCAATCTCTTCTATTCTATTATTCCGGATCCATATGTCCGCGCATTCGCCCGTCCGGACGATGGTTCCGTTTTTAATCAGTAGACTCATAGTTCCCCTTTATAAAACAAAAACCCCATTCACAACTGAATCAGGTTTCCTTCAGGCCGAAAAAGCGACTTCACCCACTTGTATTCATATGCACTTTTTACCAATCCGGGCAGAATCATATTCTCCTCCTGTATTATTTCATCTGCATTTACAGAATAGTATAGCAAATCATCCTTGTTTAAGCAACTTTTTTTTCATTCCGCAGCCTGTGCCTCTTGCAGTCCGTGGACTTGTCCCGGGCAAATGTGGTATGATTGGGTTATAGAACTTTTCTTAAAAAATATACGTCCAAAAGAGGGGTAAAAATGATGGATGATATTATGATCGCAGTCATAACGGCCGTCCTCGCGGGCGCCTACGCGGCGTTGCTTGTCCTGTATCTTCGGGCGGAAAAGCACAATGACGGCTCATTCGGTTTCAAAAAAGCCACCGCTGTCAAGCTCACGCTTTCCTTGCTTTTCTGTGCGGTCGCCCTTATATCCTATTGTCTTGTGGTCTTTAATCCAATCCGTTCGGCCATTGGGCCCACTGCTCATCTGTTTATCCTCCTGGGGCTTTTTGCCGCGTTGCCGGGCGACTATTTTCTGCAGTATATACGGCTGGATGTAAAAAAATACATTACGGGCATCCTATGCTTTTCGGCGACGCAGGCCCTGCTGATCGCCGCGCTGATTCTTCTATATCCGCCCGGCACAGCCGGCTGGGTCTCCGTGGTCATCATCACACTTGGGATTTTGTTTGTTATGCTCTCAATTATGAAGAAACAGAACTGGCAGCTTGGCAGGGAAAGAGCCGTCCTGACGGCGTACACCATCCTGCTGGCCTTCATGACAGCCAAAGCAATCCATTCCGTGATTGCCAACCTCTCGGTGTCTTCCCTTCTTTTCGCCGCGGGCGCGGTCTTCTTTTTGATCTCAGATATCCTGCTTGGGATCTGGAACTATCACACCGGCCGGCGGCGCCATGCCAACCTCAACTGGATCACTTATTTTACCGGCATGTTTCTGATCGCGCTCAGCATCATGCCGGCCTTCCTTACGCCGCTGCAGCATTTTGAATTCTGATGGGGAGCACGATATGAACATCGTTTTGATCGGCATGTCCGGCGCCGGAAAAAGCACGCTGGGCGTCCTGCTTGCAAAAACACTGGGGATGGATTTTATGGATACGGATATTTTGATCCAGCAATCCGCAGGGAATCTGCTGCAGGAGATCATAGACAGGGACGGCCCGGAAAATTTCCTTGCGTTAGAGGAAAAAATGATATCCGGCCTGGACCTTCAAAACAGCGTCATCGCCACAGGCGGCAGCGTGGTTTATTCAAAAAAAGCGATGGACGCCTTAAAACAGACTGGGCGGATTGTCTATCTGGACGTTCCCTTCAGGACAATCGAGAAAAGGTTGAAAAACATAACCGGCAGGGGGATCGTCATCACAAAAGGCAAAGACTTAAAAGACGTTTATGCCGAGCGGGTCCCTTTATACCAAAAATACGGCGAGATCGCCGTACACTGTGCACATAAAGATATCGAAGGATGCGTGCGCGAGATCACGCACTTGCTGCAAAGCACGCCTTAATCCGCATGTTCGCGAAGTTTCATGAGCGCCTGCTCAAAATATCCGGGCAGCGGAGCGGTGAACTCCATGTATTCCCCGGTGGATGGTGAATACAGACCCAATTTGTACGCATGTAAAAACTGCCCGGCATGGCCCCATGGATTCTTCGCCCGCCCGTACTTTTCATCTCCAACCGCCGGATGCCCAAGCTGCTTTAAATGCACCCGTATCTGGTGCGTCCTGCCCGTCTCGAGTACGCATTCGACATACGTATACCTGCCAAACCTTTCCAGCACGCGGTATTCGGTCACGGCCCGCCGGCCGCTTTGGACCACCGCCATTTTTTTACGGTCGGTCCGGTGCCGCCCGATGGGCAGGTCCACCTTGCCCTCGTCTTCCCTGATATTCCCTTCCACCAGCGCGCGGTATATCCGCCGGGCCTTCTTCGTTCTGATCTGTTCGCTTAAAGACACATGCGCGGCATTGTTCTTGGCCACCACCAGCAGCCCGGAGGTGTCTTTGTCCAGCCGGTGGACGATCCCCGGGCGCATTTCCCCGCCAATCCCCGAAAGATCTTTCAGGGAAAACAACAGCGCGTTCACCAAAGTGCCCTTCTCGTTTCCCACGGCCGGATGAACCACCATCCCCTGCGCCTTGTTGATCACGGCAATATCACTATCCTGATATACAATGTCCAGCGATATATCTTCCGGCTCAAGCCCGGAAGGGATTGCAGGCTCCAAAAATACGCGCACAACGTCCCCGGCCGATATCTTTTGGCCGGCTTTGACGGTTTCCCCGTTCACGGTCACTTTATTAAGGCCGATCAGGTTTTTGATATTCGAACGGGTCAGATCGCTTTTTTCGGCCAGAAAAACATCCAGCCGCCTTGCGTTTTCATCCGCCCGAATGATCCGTTCCCCATCATTCATGCGTGTTTTCTTTCATTGGCTTGTCCTTTTTCCCCTTGTCCCAGTAAAACAGCAAATACACCCCCAGCAGGACGGCGCCGATGCTCACAAAACTGTCCGCCACATTGAATATGGCGAATTTCACAAAAGTAAACTCGATCATGTCCCGTACGAACCCTAAGAATATGCGGTCGATCATATTGCCGATCGCCCCCCCGATAATGAACATCAGCGACATCTTTAAAAGCAGCGAGCGCACTTTTTTCGTTTTATAAAGAACGACGAACAGCGCCACTACCAGAACGATGGACAGGATCGTGAGCACCAAGGTCGCGTTCGCAAACAGGCTGAATGCGGCGCCGGTATTCTGGACATAGGTAAAACTCGCAAACCCCGGTATAAAAACATAAGTATGTCCGGGTAAAGCGGTCAGCACATTTGCCGCTGCCACCTTCATGAGCTGGTCAAAAATTACAATCCCCACAATGATAATGATTTCAATCAGCATATAATTCTCCTATTAATCATAGATTCTTTTATTAATACGGCCGATATTCCGGGGGGCCTGAACCCGCGCTTTAAAAAAAATGCCCCTTTAAAAAGAGGCATTCCTACACGTTTTTCAAAGTCATTCGTCGCCCAGTTCGTCCACCAGTATCTTGATCTCATCGGATTTTTTAAATGGAATGGGCTCTTCTTCCGTTCCTTCCTCTTCCTTGCTTCTTAAAATATCATCTACGTTCAGTTTCTGATAGGATTCGTCGATATCGGTCATGTCCATGGTCAGCTTGTTGATGTATTTGCTGAGCTCGGCAACGGACTTGGTGATCTCAACTTCTTCCACCTTATTGTCCATAATGTTGTACTGCTCGTCCAAAAACGCACGGAAACGCTGTTTGTATTCGTTCAGCAGCTGCTCGTATTTCATCAGTTCACTGCGCGCATTCTCCATTTTAATCTGCGCGCCTTCAATGATTGATTTCGCGTTTTTGGTCGCCGCCTCCATGATGCCCTGCGCCTGCACTTCTATCTTGTTGATATACATCTGCGCATTTCTTTGCGCCGCAAGCACGGTGTTCATCACCCGCTCTTCGGCAAGGTCCAGCTTTTCGATACGCTCGCTGATCGCGTTAAACTTCTGCTCAATCTCGTCTTTTTCCGTCTGCAAGGTTTCCTTGTCCTTAATCAGCGCATCAAAGTCCTTTATTACCTCATCTAAGAATACGTCAACTTCCTCGGTATCGTATCCTTTAAATTTCTTGTTGAACTCTTTGTCCAATATCTGCTTTGGCGTTAACGGCATCGGATAATCCCCCTATTCGTTTTATAAATTATATAGAATTCTATTCCCTGTCCACATATTTGAATGCATAATCGTCGCCGGCCTCGGATGCGTTGGTAGTCACATCCACATTAAAGGGGGCAACCACAAAAATGTTCCGTGCGGCTTTCCGGATGTTGCCGTTCAGTGCGTATACAGCGCCGCTGATAAAATCAAGGATCCGCTGTGCAACGCCCACCTCAAGCTCATCCAAATTGACCACAATGGATTTTCTCTCTTTCAAGTTGTCGATGATGTTTTGCGTATCCTCATACGAAAGTGGTTTGTAAATCAGCACCCGTACCTTCCCCGCGTCCGGAAGACCTACGATCTTTCCGGAATTTTTTTTGCCAAAGCGTTTTTCTTCTTCCTGTTCGCACGCCTCTTCATTGAAGTCGATCATATTTTCCTGCAGATTTTCATCATCTTCAAAATACATCTCTTCCTCACCCTCCATATCTTCGAATCCTATGAATGACAGAAATTTTTTTCCGAACTTACTCATACCAATTGCCCCTTTCAGGTTGACTTAACCCCTATCTCCAAAAATCGCCGATCCTACCCGAAGCATGTTCGCGCCTTCTTTCACAGCCTCGCAGTAATCATTTGACATTCCCATAGATAAATATTTCAAATCAAAACCTTCAAATTTTTCATCCGCAATTCTTTCGTACAATTTTCTGGTCTGTGCAAAAACTTTCCGCAAATAATCTTTGTCATCGGTATATGGAGCAATGGTCATGAGCCCCGAAACTTTAATCCTTTTCATCCGGGCGATCACCTCGGCCGCACTCATGACTTCCGCGGGTGAAAACCCTGATTTCGTATCCTCGCCCGCCACATTCACCTGCAACAGGGCATGCAATGTGCAATCCTCTTTTTCACACTGTTTTTGTATCTCTTCCGCAAGCGATAGTCTGTCCAGGGAATGCAACACCCATATATTGTTTATTATATACTTAACTTTATTGGTTTGCAACCTGCCAATCAAATTCCATTTAACATCCGCAGGCAATTCATCCTTTTTTTCCAAAAACTCCTGAACGCGGTTTTCGCCGAAAATTTTATGGCCCGCATCATACGCCTCGCGTATCATATTCACCGGTTTGGTCTTGGTCACCGCTACCAGAATGATGCCCGCAGGATCGGTCCCGGCCAACTGCGCGCACCTTTCGATATTCGAATAAACCTCATTTAACCGGTCTTTGATCATTTTACTCCTCAATCTCCTGTCCCGCTTTCAGGATGCCGCTGTCATTCAACGGTTTAATGATCGAGAACCCGCCCTTGTCGATTAGCACATTCACGGGCACAAAAGTCTTTTCTTTGTTCTTAACCGCATAGACCCCTTTTACGTCTTCGACGGTCTTGACCGATTTCGACGGGACCTTGATTCCCTCGAAAACCGTGCGGATGGTCGCGTCGGCGCGGCGCGTGTTCAATAGCGGCCCGATGTCGTCGTTGATTTCAATGGCATAAATGAATCCCGATTCCTCCTCGCGCTTGCCGACCACCTTGCCGGTATACTGCTTGTCAATATAATCCTTGAACGCGATCATAAACTCGTTGTCGTTTTCAAACTCATGAATGGGTTTCGTGGAAACGATCAGCAGATACCACTTGTAATTGTTCACCAGCCGGTACAGCGGGCGCTCCGTTTCGGAGGACACCACCTGCGTCAGCGCGGACCCGTTCACGATGTCGTTGATATTCTTAATGGTCAGCTGCTCGATATTGCTTGCATTCAAAAGCGCTTCGCAGCCGTCGAAATAAAAGCTCACCACGCCTGCGGCCGGAGCGGTCACCGTTTCGCGCCAACTGTCCACCCGCTCCAAAAGCTGCGCTTCCTGTTCGTAATAGAGTTCAAGCTGGCTGTCGGCGTTCACTTTTTCGTGCAGATATTTCTGCTTGTTTTCCATAAGTTGCCGAAGCGCCTTTTCCTCCTCGACCAGGTCGCCCTGCCCGGTCCCGCTTATGATGGCGCTGATTAACTCGCTTTTGTCGGCGATGCTTTGGTTGATGGCCTCCAGATCCTTGTCGATCACATCGTGCAGAAGATCGTTTTCCTGGTACTGCTCAATTTTGGTCTGCGTCTCTAAAAGATCGCTCATGATCTTGTCGTTATAGCCCCATTTGTACACCTCGGCGATCGGCGTCCCCTGGGCCACCCGTTCCCCTTCTGTCGCCAGAAAAGTTGCTTTTCCGTAATTTTCCGCGTTGAAAACCGTCTCGTCGCGAACAATCACCGTGGACTGGGTGGTATCAAAGTCAATCTTCCCAAGCTGGGCCGTCACCGTAGATACATTCAAAACAAAAAAAACAATCAGAAATATGCCCGCCGCCAAGCCGCCCATGATCATGAAGAACTTTCTGCCCGGCCTTGTCCTGTTTGTCCTTCTTTGTGGTTTTCTGTATACCATAAGTCTCCCGCCAATGCCGCCCCGCCAAACCCTGCCGGAGGGCCATTAAAATATCTGGTAGATTTTTTTAGGCAGAAAGCCGCCTTTCGGCCCGTAAAATCATTTTTTATAACCACTATTTTACACGAGATTTACTTTAATGGCAATAATATTTCCCTTTCTATTGTATCTTAAATAATCGGAAAGCGCATCCACAATATAGATGCCGCGCCCGCCTTCCTGATTAACGTTGTTTTCCTCGGAAACATCAACCTGTTTCACCTGCGTATAATCAAACCCGCAGCTGTCGTCAATCACAACAATGGATAGGACGCCTCTCTTTAGTTTGGCCAGCACCCGGACATAATTGCAGGATTGAGCATATTTAAAACTATTGGTCACCAGTTCATTTAAGATGATCTTTAACTTGAACTCCAATTCCTCGTTTATACTAATGGACTGGGATAATTCAGACAAGAATTCGCGCAACGCTTTGTGCATATCATCTATACTGAACAGGGTATTATCAAACATAACTGCATAACACCTCAAAGCGTGTATTCAATATATAGATAAACATTAAAAACTTATTCAAACTTTTGATTTTAATTTTAATAAGATTCTTCTTTCAAGACGGGATACCTGCATCTGGGATACACCCAGCATCTCGGCAACTTCTTTTTGGGTCTTGTTGTTGATAAACCGTTCAACAATAATTCTTTTTTCATCCTCGTTTAACAGGCTGAGACAATAATTTAAGAAATCCTTGTTTTCAATCCGGTCAAACTGGGCGTCATTTTCCCCCAGCATGCCCATCAGCTTGAAGCTTTCGTCCTCGCTGCCTGCCATTGCCCCGTCAAGGGATATCACATTCCCGGCCTGCTTCAACTCAAGGAGTTCCAATATTTTTTCAACAGGCATATTAAGCTGCTCGGCAATCTCGGCGGGTCTCGGCGCGCTTCCGTATTGCACCATGTGCTCGCTGATCGCGTTGTTCACTTTTTTCAGCAGCTCTCCGTCGCGGCGAGGAACACGCAGCAGCCGCGTCGAATCCCTGAAATAATTTTTCAGTTCTCCAATCAGAGAAGGGGTCGCAAAACTGGTGAACTTCACTTCCCTCGCGGGATCAAACCTCTCGATCGCACGCACAAGGGCCAGGCTGGCCGCCTGGTACAGATCTTCGTAATCCACGCCCCTGCCCACAAATTTTTTCGCTATAATCTGCGCAACATAAAGATAACGTTCGATCAGCTCGTTTCGAACGTCCACATCTTTGTCCTTCGCATATATTTTAAACAACTCTGCATCAGATAACGACTTTAATCCCGTCAAAAAACTATTCCTCCGAATCCTGTCTGATCACAAAATATACTTCGCTTAAAACATCGTCCCGCCGGACAAAGGATGCATCCTTGGAAAGCGCCTCAATCATGATCTTGCTCATCTCGGCATTGAATTCCACACATTCCCCATCGGATGCGGTGCTTCTTGCCCCGATTGCGCACACATGTGTCCTGATCTCGCCATTGCATTCCAAATGGATGCTTAAGGAATCGCATGTCTGCTCGCACATCATAAGAAGACAGGCTTCCGCAATGCAGGATTTGATATCTCCTATCTTGCCCATATCAAAATTAAAGCTGCAGGCAACGCCGGAGGCGGCCAGCCTGATCGCACTGATATATTCTGTTTTGGCAGGAAAAATAAAAGAAATTTTATCGCTCATTTTCCGTCCACCTCGATGTCGAAAATCTTGTCCAGGGCGGTGATCACGAATATTTTCTGCAAATAAGGTTTCAAACGAACAATTTTAATATATCCGCCCGAGGCCTTGGTTTTTTTGAGCGCACTGACCAAAACGCCCAGGCCGGTTGAATCAATGTACTTTAAATCTGCGCAATCCATCAAAACATTCGGACTGTGCGACTCAATTCCCCGAAACAATTTTTCTTTAAATTCGGAAATGTTGGAAACGTCAAGTTCCCCCTGAATTTTAAAGCTTAATACATTTTTCGTTTCATTATAGGTTTGTTCAATCACCATAATCCGTTACCTCCGTGTAGCATTATACCAAATCGGAACGAATAAATAAAGTACATATATGACCAAATGTGACAACTTCACCTGTATAACCGGCAAAAAGTACCGCTTTTTTATAATTTCGAATATAATGAAATATTATTTGTGATGTTGTTCAAAATATATTATACTTATAAATTGGAGGAATAGTTCATGAAAGTTGAGTGGAACAACAAATACAAGACGGTTTCGGTCTATGTCATCATCACCTTTCTCGTCTGCCTTCTGATCGGCTTATTTTTTGTCAATATCAATCTGATGGGTCAGGGGCTCGCCGTATTTTTTACTCTTTTGCTGCCTTTCATCATCGGCTTTGCGCTGGCATACCTTTTAAGCCGCCCGACTGCTTTTATTGAAAGGCACCTGTACGCGTTCATCGAACGCAGGAACCCCCACCCGGCGGCAAGACGGAACCTCTCCATCTTAACCGTATATCTGATCATATTCACAATTATCATATTGCTTTTCATGTACATCATCCCGCAGTTGGTTTCCAGCCTTACAATCCTGTTTTCAAGCATGCCCAATTACATCGACATTTTAAAACAAAGCATCATAGACCTCCTGAAGTCCGGGAACCTGTATTCGGCTGATGTCCAGAAAAGCATCAACGATTTCTTTTCGTCCTTCCTGGACGTTACCAAATACCTGGACAATCTGATCGTAAACGCCGGTACCATCACGACCGAGATCACAAGCTGGCTTTTCAGGATCATCGTGGGGATCATCGTTTCGGCATACGTGCTCTCCAGCAGCAGAAAATTCACCGTTCAGGCAAAGAAAGTGATCTTTGCCCTTTTCTCCATGAAATATGCCAAAAGGTTCATTGAGATTCTGCGTTATTCAAGCGATATATTCATCCGGTATGTCATCGGCACGCTGATAGACGCCGCGATCGTCGGCACCATCACCTTTGCGTTCCTCTCCATTTTCGGTTTTCCGTATCCGCTTCTGATCGCCGTGATCATCGGCGTGACGAACATCATACCGTTCTTCGGACCGTTTATCGGCGCCATCCCCAGCGCGATCATTATTTTTGCCGTGGATCCGCTTCAGGCCCTTTGGTTTGTTATTTTCATCATCACCCTGCAGCAGATCGACGGAAACATCATCATGCCCAAGATCGTGGGACAGACGACCAAACTCCAGGCTTTCTGGGTCCTGTTCGCGCTCATACTGGGCGGCGGATTGTTCGGGGTCTGGGGCCTTATACTGGGCGTACCCGTCTGGGCGGTCCTTTATTCCCTGATTGCGGCGGCTGTAAATAAGAAACTGGACGATAAAAGCGTTCCCGAACATCTCTATGTAAAAACCGTGCAAAGCGGCGATTCGGATAAAAAAAATAAGCCACGCAAGCCGAACGCCAAACCGGAGGACCCCGTAAAATAAAAAAACGGCCGTAAGGCCGATTTTTTTTGCTGTTAACAAGCCGCGCGACTTTTTCATCCTTCGGATTCTTTCAATTCGGATCTTAAATATCTTCCTTCATAAACCGGATCGGACTTCTTGATTCTGCGGCGGACCAGGATATAGATCAAACCGGCCGCAATAAAGAACACGGACAGCAATTGCGATATCCTAAAAGGCCCAATCCACAGGCTGTCCGTCCGGAGCCCTTCGATAAAGAACCTTCCAATCCCGTACGCAATAAAATACATGGCGATCACATTGCCGTCGTACTTCGCTTTCCTTGCGTAGACCAACAGCCATATGAATACGCCGAAGTTCCACATGCTCTCATAAAAGTACGTGGCCTGATGCCATTCGCCCAGCCGCTGGATATACACGCCGTATGGCCAGAACTGCAGATTCGGATTGTTGATCAGGTTTCCGAACGCTTCCTGGTTCATAAAATTCCCCCACCGTCCGATGGCCTGTCCCAACATCAAACCGGGCGCGCAGATATCCAGCAGCCGCAATACGGGAAATTTCCGCCATTTGCCGATAATCAGGGCGGCGACCACCCCGCCGATCACCGCACCGTATATGGCTATGCCGCCTTTCCAGATCGCGATCACTTCATAAAAGTTGCCTGCTTTGAGATAATTCCAGTATGTGAATATTTTTTCGCCGGTCGCCGGGTCCACGTCAAAATATGTTGCCACATAATAAATCCTTGCGCATACGATCGCCAGAGGCAAGGCAAAGATCAAAAAATCAAACAGCAGTTCAGAAGAGTATCCTCTGCGCCTCGCTTCTGTTACGGCCACCCAGACACCCAGAACGATGCCCGTTGCGATAATAATTCCATACCAAGCAATGTTCAAACCCTGGATACCAAATAAATTTCTTACAGCTATCGGATCTACCATTTGATTTTTCTCCTTTTTCATAGGGATAGAATCATTATAGAATAATCTTGCATCATCGTCAATAAAACAAGCGTATCCGAAAAGCGGCGTTTAAAAAATCCGCTTAAAAAAGCGGATTTTTAATTTGATGCTGCAATCAGCACTATTCAATTATACCGGGTGTCGCAGTGCCTGTGACCCCTGGCGAACCAGTTACTGTTGGCATGGGACTTGGTGAAACCGTACCATTGCCGCCGGTGCCGTTGTTATCACCCGGCAGTAAATCGTTATCTGGCGTATTATTAGCTGGCGTTTGGGTTAAGGTTGGAGTATGGGTAGGTGAGATTGTCACCTTCGGACTTGCGGCATCATTCTGATTTGCGCAGCCGGCTAGTATTACTCCGATAGCCAAAACGATTACAATTATCAAAAATTTAAATTTTTTCAAAATTCAATCGCCTCCTTCAGTATTATTCTCTTCTATTTTTTCAGTTCTATTCTTTGAGACAGAAAAATCCATGCCAAAAAAATACGGATTAAAAAAATGAAAATTTATATCCATATCCATCACTTATTGGCATCCGGTATATCTCAAGTCCCAGGCAGGGTCGTGCTGTGCAGTTCTCCGTGGGACGGATTGGTCATGTCCTTGGTTTCGCCCGGGAGCGGCAGCGGCGTCACATCGATCGTAACTGTAGACGAAGGCATTGGGGGCATACTTGGCGTTTCTTGGGGAAGACTGACGCTCGGTCCGGTAATATCCACACTGGGTTGCGTATTGTTCTGTGCGCATGCCATAAATATGAATACCGCAAACAAGGCGATCGCAATCAAAACAATAAATCTTCTTTTTAATTTTTCATTTCGCCTCCTTTTTTTATTATTTTTTTCTTAAATCCGCATTTTAATTCATGAAAGAAATCTTGCATTTTTTTGAACCAAAAAATCCGGGTTTTGCCCGGATTGAATATCGGAAATATAAATTTACGCGGTCTCAATATTCGCAGCCTCGCGAAGTCCAAGCGCGTCTATCGCCCACTCGCGCAGCTTGTATTTTTGTATTTTCCCGCTTGCCGTCATGGGGAATTCGTTTATAAACCGCACATACCGCGGGGATTTGAAGCGGGATAGGCCGTTCTTCACAAATTCGATCATCTCTTCTTGGGTCGAACATTCGCCTTCCTTCAAAATGACGCAGGCCAGCACTTCCTCGCCGTACCGTTTGTCGGGCACACCGATCACCTGTACGTCCCGTATCTTGGGATGGGTGTACATGAATTCCTCAATCTCCCTCGGATAGATGTTCTCCCCGCCCCGTATGATCATGTCCTTCAAGCGGCCCGTTATCTTAAAATACCCGTTTTCATCCATCGTGCCCAAATCACCGGTATGGAGCCAGCCATCCTCGTCGATCGCCTGCGCAGTGGCTTCGGGCATGTTGTAATATCCTTTCATGATGTTGTATCCCCGCGCAACGATCTCTCCGGTGGTGTTCGGCGCCACATCCCTGCCGGTTTCGATATCGACGATCTTCGCTTCCAGGTTGGGCATCTTTTTTCCAACCGTGGACACGCGCGCCTCTATCGGATCGTCGGTGGTGGTCATGGTGATGCCGGGCGACGATTCGGTCTGCCCGTAAACGATCACAATCTCGGTCATATTCATATCCGAAGCGGCGCGTTTCATAAATTCGATCGGGCAGGGCGACCCCGCCATAATGCCCGTCCGGAGCGTCGAAAAATCATATTTATTAAAATCGGGGTGTTCCATCATCGCAATGAACATGGTGGGCACGCCGTGGACCGCGGTGCATCTTTCGGCCTGGATGGTCTCCATAACGGTCACGGGATTGAAATGGTCCACCAGCACCATGGTGGTGCCTTTGGCCAGGCAGGCCATGGTTCCCAGCACACAGCCAAAGCAATGAAAAAGCGGCACAGGGATGCAGAGCCGGTCCTTGTTTGAAAAATTCATACCCGCGCCGATGGTGTCGCCGTTGTTTGCCAAATTGTAATGCGTCAGCATCACGCCCTTGGGAAAACCCGTGGTGCCCGACGTATACTGCATATTGATCACATCGTGTATCTTCAGTTCCGCTTTCCGGGCGGCCAGCTGCTCTTTGGTAACCTTTTCGGCAAATTTGAAGAGGTCGTCCCAGTGAAACATGCCCGGCTGCCCGCCCTCGTCCAGATAGATTACATTTTTCAGGCAGGGCAAAGCCTTGGAGTCAAGTTCTCCGGGCCTGCAGTTTTCAAGCTCGGGGCATAAGGCGCGCAGATGTTTCACATAGTTGGAATCCTTGAACGAATCAATCAGTATCAGGGTGGTGGAATCTGACTGGCGCATCAGGTATTCAAGCTCAAACTGTTTGTAATTGGTGTTGACCGTAACCAGCACCGCGCCCATCTTGGCGGTTGCGAACTGGGTGACCACCCACTGGGGATAATTGGTGGCCCAAATGGCGACATGGTCTCCTTTTTTGATCCCCATCCCCATAAAGCCGCGTGCAACCACATCGCAAAGCGCGTCAAGTTCCCTGTACGTATACCGCACGTCGTGCGCCAACGCTACCAATGCATCGGTGTCGGGGTATTCGCGCGCCCGTTTTTCCAGCATTTCCCCAATCGTGATTTCAAGCAGCTTCGACATCTTTTTGCCCCCTAATGATAGTGTAATAACCATCCTATTTTATCAAATAACATGGGTTTAATCAACAGTAAAAAGCACCCGAAAATTCAGGGGGCTTTGAAAAGAATTGCTTAATACAGCGGCGCAACGAATCCGAATTCGCTTCCCTCCCCGGGCGCGCTTGCAACGGATATTTTTATCTTCAGTTTATCCAGAATTTCTTTCGCAATGGCCAGCCCCAGCCCGTTTCCCTTGTCGCTCCGTGAAACCTCCGCCTGATAAAACCGGTCGAAAATCTTTCCCGTCGTTTCGCTGTCCATCCCGGTTCCGTTGTCTTTCACATAAAAATAAGCGCCGCCCGCTGCAGGCCGGGCCCCGATTACAACCCAGCCGTCCGCATCGGTGTATTTTATGGCGTTGTCCAGGAATATCGTGAGCACCTGCGTAAGCCTGTCCTCGTTGGATTCGATATCGGGTACACCGTCTTCGGGCATTTCCAGAAAAAATTGTTTTCTACCCTCCTCAAACATCTTTTTATACCGGTCGTGCAGATCATACATCATTTCGGTCACATCAATCCGCTCCATCTCGAACGCGGCCGTTCTGGACTGCAGTCCGGAGAGTTCCAGCAGATCGTCCACCAGCCGGGAAAGCCGTAAGACCTCGCCCGAAATGATGGAATAATACCGCTGTTTATCGTTGTTCCGCGTGACCATACCGTCCCGCAATCCTTCGATCAGCCCCCGCATAGAAGACAAAGGCGTCCTGAGTTCATGGGAGATGTTTGCGACATAGTCATGGCGCGTTTTCTCCAGCCGTACGTTTTCGGTGATATCGCGGACCAATGCGACTGCAAACGACTGCCCGGGCATTTCGGTTTCTATATGGGTGATGGCATACTGCAGCTCCTTGTCGCCTTCCTTAAGCCTTCCGTAAAGTTCTTCTTTTGTCTGTATGCTTTTTTTCAGCATATCCTTCAGCATCAAGTAAGCGCTCTTGTTTTTATCCTTAAAAAGAGATTCTACAGCGTTATTTTCCCGAACTATCTCAAAGTTGCCGTCCATCGCGACGATCCCCTCGGACAAGCCTTCCAATATAAGTTCGGTCGATTTTTTCTGATAGCCAAGCTCGCTGATGGTACGGGACAGCCGCTCGGACATATCGTTAAAGGCCGTGGCAATCTGCCCCATCTCCCCCTTAAGCTTTTTATCTATGCGTACATGAAGGTCTCCTCCGGCCAGCCGCATCGCGGCGTCCTTCAATATCCGTGCCGGTTCACTCAAGCGTTTGGACATCCAGTACCCGGGGAAAATAGACAGCGCAAGCACCAATATAAGCATCAGCAGAAGATTTACTCTGTATTGTTTCAAGGCTGTATCAAGATTGTAGAGGATCTTACCCGCAAAAACATAGCCGGCCACGCTGCCGTTCTCCTGTACGGCGGTTCCCGCCATAATATTCGGAACGTCGGCGCCGCTCTTTGTTTGGACATTCAGTTTATAATAGCCGGATTCGGAAAGCTCTTGAGTCAGTGCCCGCATGTCCAACTCCTTAAAATACGCAAGCCCGGCCTCGTTCGCAGCTAGTATCTCCTGCCGGCTGTCCAAAAGGATCATATAATTGCTGTCCGTTTTGAGTTTTGGATTCAAAATGTCGTTCAGTTCCTGGGCGGTAACCTTCCCGTCATTATAGTCCAGCAGAAGCTGCTGTCCCTGTTCCATATAGGAATAGATGTCATTTTCGTTCATCTGGGTGAATGCCGTAAACGATATGGATATCGAAAGAATGAACAGCAACGCCAGCGACGCAACAATGCTGAGCGTCAGCACAAGAAAAAACCTTTTAAACGAAAAACTTCCTTCTTTTATCTTTTTCATTCGATCTCCGCTTTATACCCGACTCCGTAAACCGATTTGATGGATATGCTGGACGCATCCGGCATTTTTTTTCGAATCCGCTTGATTGTCGTGTCTACCACCCGGGTATCCCCGTCAAAATCATACCCCCAAATGCTGTCCAGCAACTGTTCCCGCGTAAAAACCTGTCTCGGATGGACGGCCAGAATATAAACGATCTCAACCTCCTTAGGCGAGAGTACGATGCGTTCTCCCCCGCAGGTAACATCGTAGCTTTTTATATTTACCCGGGTGTTGCCAATATTCAAAATGCCTTTGGAGGAATCAAGGCTATCCAGTCTTCGGAATATTACATGTATTCTGGAAATGACCTCCCTCGGGCTGAACGGTTTCACAATATAGTCGTCCGCGCCAAGTTCAAATCCCAAAAGTCGGTCAACTTCCTCACCCTTCGCCGTCAGCATAATAATGGGTATCGCGCTTTTTTTACGGATCTCGGTGCAAACCTCGGTCCCGCTCCTGCCGGGCATCATGATATCCAATATGATCAGATCGGGCGCGAGACTGAAAAACGCGTCCATCACGGCGTCGCCGCGGTAGACCGAATGAACGGCAAACCCGTCCCTCTCCAGATACAACCGCAGCGATTCATGGATGCCCGCCTCGTCGTCGCAAATTAAAATCAGTTTCCTGTTCAATTTAAACACCTTCTGTAAGGCTGCGTTAAAGATATCGTTTACTCATACCGCAGCGCTTCGATGGGATCCATCTTCGCGGCCTTGTTCGCGGGGTAATACCCGAAGAAAATGCCAATCAGCATGGAGAACCCAAGCGCAAGGAAAATCGACCCTGCGGACGCGCTCGCATCATAGCCCAATATATTCGCGCCCAGCATCCCAAGGAAGATACCGGCAACAATGCCGATCGCGCCTCCGATCAGGCAGATAATTACCGCCTCGGTGATAAACTGTATCCGTATGGACCCGTTGGTCGCGCCCAGCGCCTTGCGTGTGCCTATTTCCTTTGTCCGTTCGGTAATGGACACCAGTAAAATATTCATGACGCCAATCCCGCCCACCAGCAGTGAAATGCCCGCAATCAGGGAAATAGCCAGCGACATTGTGTTCATCATGGAATCCACTTGGTCCACCAAAGATTCCATGCTGCTCGCTGTCGCGCCGAAGGTCTGGTTCCGCGCGTAATACTTGTCAAAAAAGCCGTCCACTTCCTGCATAAAGGCGTCCGCATTCGTCCCCCCCACCGTAAGGATGGTAAAATACTGGTAGCCGTCTCCCGATCCGGTTATTAATTTTGCCGAAGAGACGGGAATATACAGATCGGTCGATATGTCCTCCTCCGAGACTGTGGTCGGCATCAGATTGTTGGTTTGGTATTGATACACGCCCACAACGGTATACGTGTATATTTCCTTGCCGACATGTATTTTGATTTCTTTTCCCAGCGGGTCTTCCTTACCGAATATATTGGCAATCAGCTTATCCGAAACCACCGCGACGTCCTTGGTTCCCAATATGTCTTTCTGATTTAAATACCGCCCCTGCAGCATATCCAGGTTATTTACATCCACATATTCGTCGTTTGTGCCCGTAACCGAAACATTCGCATACAGCCGTCCGTCCCGCACCTTTCCCGAACCGACCGATTCGGTGATGCTCACCGCCTGCATCTCGCTTCCGTACACCTCGCGCAGCGTCGTCACCATCTCATCGGTGATGTAATCCGATTGTTCGGGCTGCGTAGTCGTATTGCTGTCGTCCGATCCGCCGCCGAACATTCCTCTTGCCTGGTTCATTTGGCCCATAAGGCCGTTGCGGTCCTCTTCGCTTTTTTCCTGGAGGCTCACGGTAATGTTGTTCGCGCCCATCTCCTGCATGGAAGAGGTCACAGAATTGGTCAGCGACGTCCCCACAGTCATAATGGCGATCACCGAAGCAATGCCGATAATAATCCCCAGCATAGTGAGCATCGTACGCATCTTGTTTGCCTTTAGTCCGGCGATAGCAAGAGCTATATTTTCAAAAAAATCCATTTTCTTTTTAAGCCCCCTTCCTCTCGCCGATGATCTGCCCGTCTTTCAATGTAACAATCCTCTCGGTCTCCTCCGCCAGCTCGTTGCTGTGCGTGATCAGAAGGATGGTTTTCCCCTTTTCCCTGTGCAGGGAATGAAAAATATCCATCACCAGCCGTCCGGTCACCGAATCCAGCGCGCCGGTCGGCTCGTCGGCCAGAATAATGGCGGGATTGTTGGCCATCGCCCGCGCGATGGCCACCCGCTGCTTTTCTCCGCCCGAAAGCTCGCTGGACATATGGTTCATCCGGTCTCCCATTTCCACCAGTTCTAAAAGTTCCTTTGCGTGCTGCATCCTTTTTGACCGGGGCATCCCGGCATACAGCATGGGAAGTTCCACATTTTTCAGCGCCGTGGTCCTGGGAACCAGATTGAACGTCTGAAAAACAAATCCCACTTTGGAATTTCGAATGGAGGAAAGCTTATTGTCGTCCACGCTGTTTATGTCCACCCCGTCCAGCAGATATTCCCCTTCGGTGGGGCGGTCCAGCGCGCCGATGATGTTCATCAGCGTCGATTTTCCAGATCCGGACGCGCCCACGATGGAAATAAACTCACCGGTATGCACTTTCAAATCGATCGATTTTAAAACCTCCAGCTCGTTCGGACATCCTATAAAAAAGCGTTTAGTAATGTTATTCATTTGAATGATCGTGCCTTTTTCCATCATCCGCTCCTAACGCAGCTGCGAGGGCAGTTTCAGCGAAGGGATCGAATCGGGATTCGAAACGATCTGCATACCCTCCTTTAAGTCCTTCCCGGAAATTTCAATATAAAAATCAGTCTCCATTCCGAGAATCACGGGGATTTCCTGATAGGTAACGGCGCCGTTCCCGCCGCTCACCGCGGCGTATATAACGGTTTCACCGGCCGCATTTTGTACCACGGCGTCATACGGCACGGCAAACACATTTTCCTTCTGGTCCAAAATAATGTCCACCCGTGCGTTCATGCCGATTCTGAGGGCGGTGTTCGGCGTTGTCACGTCCACCACCGCGTCAAACTCCACATCCGAACCGGAGGAGGTCAGGGTTCCGGTTGCCGAAGACTGCTGCACGGCCGCGGGAGCGATGCTGCTTAGTTTCCCGTCATATACATCGTCTCCCGTACCGTCCGACTCTATGGTCGCATTCAGTCCAAGTGAAACACGGTTCACGTCGTATTCTTTAACGGTTGTCGCAATTTGCAGCCCGTTCGTATCATCAATTATAAACAGCACGCCGGCGGAAGAACCACCTTCAATTGCGTTGACCGCCGTTACGGTGCCGCTGATGGGCGCCGTGATCGTCGCGTCGTCCAGCTGCATCTGCAGCTTGTCAAGCCCTATTTCCTGCGCATCGCTGTTCGCGGCAGCCTTGCTGCTGTTTAGTGCCTGCCGGTAGGCTTCAATCTCCTGGTTAGCCGCATTCACGGCAATTTGCTGCTGCTTCACCGCATTCTCATATGCTTTTTGCGCATCATATGTTGCGGAGGAAGCTGTTTTCTCGGCCTGTTCGGCCTGGCCATACGCCGTCTGAGCCGCGGTCAATGCCGCAAGGGTGGTATCATTTGGCGTATTATCGTAATCGGTTTGCGCCTGATCCAATGCGGCTTTCGCCGCGTCTTTGGCATCCCTTGCATTGTAGTATGCCTGATCCGCCCGGCTTTTGCCCGCCTGCGCGCTGTCAACAGCGGCTTTGGCACTGTTGACCTGTGCGTTCAACCCGTTGTTCAGATTGCTTACCGCGTTATCGTATTTCTCCTGGCTGGAGTTGACCTGTTGCTGCGCCGTGGACTGGGACGTATCCAGCGACGCTTCGCTCTGCTCGACGTCCTTTTGCAGATTGTCCGTGTTCAGCTCGCACAGCTTGTCGCCCGCATTGACCTTGTCTCCCACCGAAACATACACCGTCTTCACCGTCAGGGTGGCCAGCGCCGAATAAACGTTTTCGCTGTCCTTGCTTTCCACCGTACCGGTCACGTTCACGGTGTCGGCCAGCGTCATTTTAGCAAGGGCCCGTGTCTGTACCGCCCCTTCGGCCTGCGCGACCATCTGCTGGGTATTCCGTCCGGCCAGCAGCAGAACGACTGCAACAACCGCTATTACGCTGGCTGCGATGATCCATTTTGTCTTTTTCTTCATTTTCTTTAAAATACTCCTTAACGCTATAGCATAAATTTTAAAATCGTTCAATTTTAGCCGATTATACCCGGCCAATGTGTCAAAAAAAGGTCAGTTGAGTCTATTATAAAACATTTTTATAAAGATGCCATCATTATTTGATCTTCAACCCTGGCTCATCCATAAAAAACCAGCGAAACCGCCAAAGTTTCACTGGTTTTTAAATGCCGCCTAAAAATATTGTATAACGATCATTTAAAATTTCCCGTCTTTTATATCTTGCGCAAGACGTGATATATTCAGCTCAATCTTGCGGATCACCCGAATAAATTCCTCGTCGCTTTTTCCCGCGGGGTCGTCCAGTCCCCAGTCCTCCCTGTGCCGGCAGGGCAGATAGGGGCAGTTCACATTGCAGCCCATCGTCGCCACGATATCCGCCGGAGGAATCTCCTCCAGCAGTTTGGGCCTCTGCGTCTCTTCCATATCGATTCCGTATAAGCTTTTTAGCAGTCTTACGGCATCCGGGTTGATCTCCTTTTTTATTTCCGTCCCCGCGGAATAGCTTTCAAAAACATCCCCCGCCATCATTTTCCCCAATGCCTCGGCAATCTGGCTCCGGCAGGAATTATGCACGCAGATAAATGCAGCCTTCGGCAATACTTTGCCCATCTCTCAGCCCTCCAAACTTTTGCTTTTGGGAAACCATCCGGTGGTGCCGTTCGCGATCTTTACCAAAACAAGCATCACGGGCACCTCGGTCAGCACACCCACAATGGTCGCCAGCGCAACCGGAGAAGTTGGACCGAACAACGCGATCGCGACGGCCACAGCGAGTTCAAAAAAATTCGAAGCGCCGATCAACCCGGCGGGCGCCGCGATATCATGCGGTAGTTTTAACAGTTTAGACGTAAAATACGCAATAAAGAATATCAGGAAGGTCTGCAGAACGAGGGGCACCGCGATCAAAGCGATATGCAGCGGATTTGCAAGAATCACATCCCCCTGGAAAGAGAATATGATAATCAGCGTAAGCAGCAGGCCGATGATGGTGGTGTTATTAAATTTCGGAATAAACTTTTCCTTGAAATAGGCCTCCCCGCGCTTTTTCATCACCTGCGTCCGTGTCAGTATCCCCGCCGCCAGCGGAATCACCACAAACAGCACGACGGAAAGCAGCAGGGTCATCCAGGGCACGGAAACCCCGCCCACCCCCAGCAAAAAAGCGACGATGGGCGTAAACGCGGCCAATATGATCAAATCGTTGGTCGCGACCTGCACGACCGTATAAGCCGGATTCCCCTTGGTCAAATGGCTCCAGACGAAAACCATCGCGGTGCAGGGCGCCGCGCCTAAAAGGATGGCCCCCGCCAGGTAATCCTTTGCAAGCTCGGCCGGTATGATCGCCCGGAACACAAAGAAAAAGAAAAACGACGAAATGGCGAACATGGTGAACGGCTTTATCAGCCAGTTGGTGACCCAGGTAACGTATAGCCCCTTTGGGTTTTTGCCCACATTGCGCACGCTCTTAAAATCCACCTTCATCATCATGGGATAGATCATGATCCAAATCAGTATGGCGATGGGTATGGAAACGTTTGCATACTCAAACTTACCCAAAAAATCAGGGATCGCCGGCAAAAATCTTCCAATCAGCACGCCCACCACCATGCAGGCGGCCACCCAGAGCGTCAGGTATTTATCAAAGAACCCGATGCCCGTAGTTTTTGTTTCCTTATTCATTCCTCATTCCTCCCTTTGAATGTCTTCCGGGTAATTCGCGCTGTAATTCTTGTATCCCCCCGAAAGATTGAACGTCTTTTTAAAACCCTTGTTTTTCAGCAGATTCTGCGCGGCGTTTCCGGTAACGCCCTTGTTGCAGTAGGTCACCGCCACGGCCTCCCGGTCCAGTTCATCCGCGCTCTCCCTTAAAGACGCCAGCGGAATGCTCCGTGCCGTCTTGATATGCCCTTTTTTATACTGTGCTTCCGCCCGCGTGTCTATCAGGTTCACCTTTGTATCCGAATCCAGCAAAGCACGCAGATCAGCTGCCGTGATCATCGGCCTTCCGCCGTGGATCACGTTTTCCAGAATCATCCCCGCGTAATGCACCGGATCTTTGGTGGTGGAATACGGGGGCGCATATGCCAGGTCCAAATGAAAAAGGTCCTCCGCCCTCGCGCCGAAGGTGATCGCGGTCACAAAAACGTCTATGCGCTTGTCAACGCCCTCAAATCCAACGATCTGCGCGCCCAGCAGTCTGCCGTCCTTTTTGTCCGCGACCGCCTTGATGATGATTTCCTTCCCCTTTAAATATTCCGGCCTGCCCGGCTTGATGCAGTGACATACGGCAACGTCCGTTCCCTTTTGCCTGGCCTCCCCTTCCGAAAGCCCGGTCCGCGCGACCGTGAGGTCAAAAATCTTAAAAATGCCCGTGCCCAGCACGCCCCGGAACGCAAGGCCGCCGCCCGTCAAACTGTCCCCCGCTATCCTGCCCGTTTTATTGGCGGTCGACCCCAGCGGCCGGTACATCGCATCGCCGGTCGCAACGCTGTAAACCTCTATGCAGTCTCCGCAGGCGTATATATCGGGAAGATTGGTTTGCATCTTATCGTTCACGCGTATCCCGCCGGTCGTCCCTAAAGCGACCCCGGCCTGCTCTGCCAGATCCGTGTCCGGCTTAACGCCGGTCGAAATGATCACGATTTCCGCGTCCGCCTGCCCGCCTTCAAAATAAACCTTATCACCTTCAATCCGGTCTACCTTTGCGCCAATGGCCAGCCGGACGCCTTTTTCAATCAAGTGTTTCTTTAAATACACGGCCACGTCTTCATCCAGCCAGGGCATGATCCCGGGCTGCTTTTCGATCAGGGTCACGGCGACGCCGATGTTCTTAAGATTCTCGCACATTTCCATGCCAACGAACCCCGTCCCGATTATCGCCGCGCGCTTGGGCATTTTTCCGTCCGCAAACGCTTTTATTTTTTGCATATCTTCAATCGTCCGCAGTATAAAAACGTTGCCTTGTTCCCTGCCTTTTATATCGGGAACGGTCGCCGCGGCGCCGGTCGCGATCACCAACTTGTCAAACCGGTCTTCAAAAACCTCGCCAGTCTCAATGTTTTTCACCCTGATCTTATTTTGCCCGGGGTCAACCGTAAGCACTTCATGGCGGATCAAAACATCCACGTTGTATTTGCTCTTAAAAAATGCGGGGTCGCGGGGTGTCAGCAGCTGCGCGTCCTTAACTTCTCCCCCGATGTAATAGGGCATCCCGCATCCCGAATAAGAAATATATCCGCCTTTTTCGTAAATCACGATCTCGTTTTCTTCACCGTTCCGCCGCGCTTTGGCCGCAGCCGATGTTCCGGCTGCGACGCCGCCAATGATTACGATCCTCATGGCTTTTTTCTCCCGTATCTTATTCCTATTTCACCGCGCGGATAATAAACGAAGCGACATATTTTTCGGCATTGCTTCCCGGCGCCCAGGTCCGAATCATCTCGTCGCTGCCTTCCTTTTCCGTTATCTCTATTTTCCCGAAACCCGCGTCTTTCAGCATGCCGGCAACGTCCTCCGTCCCGGCCGCGCCTCCGATGCAGGCGCACACCAAGGCCCTGTCATTTTTGATCTCTTCGGGTATTTCGCTTTTTGCCAGCACGTCCGAAATACACAGCCGTCCCCCGCTCTTTAAAACCCGGTAGGCGTCGGCAAACACCTGGCTCTTGTCAGGCGAAAGGTTCACCACACAGTTGGAGAGAATCACGTCCACCGTTCCGTCCGCAACCGGCAGGTGCTCGATCTCTCCCAGCCGAAACTCCACGTTCGCAGTTTCGTTCTTTCGCGCGTTTTCCCGGGCCAGACCGATCATTTCAGGCGTCATATCCACGCCGATCACACGGCCGGTCTCTCCCACGCGCCGCCCGGCCAGAAAGCAGTCGAATCCGCCGCCGCTGCCCAGATCCAGCACCGTCTCCCCCTCGGCGATCTCCGCCAGGGCGACCGGGTTCCCGCACCCCAACCCCATGTTGGACTCCTGCGCGGCGTTTGCAAAGTCCTCCTCCGTATATCCCGCCTTGCGGGAGGCTTCCCGGCCGTCCGCCGCCGTATCACCGCAGCAGCCGCCCCCTCCGCCGCAGCAGCCGCTTCCCGCGCCTTTCTTGGCAACCTTCGCATAATTTTTCCGAACCGAGCTTCTGATCAATTCACCGTCCTGCATTTCAATCAATCCTCCATTTATTTTTTGATTTTTTTAAGTATCACTGCGATTTCGCCTGGTTTTAAAACCTTGCCGAACGAGACTACCTTTTCGTCCACCACCAGCGCGGGCGTGCTCATCACACCGTAGCTTGCGATCTCGGCAAAATCGGTCACCTTCTCAATTTCAGCAGCCAGCCCCAATTCCTTCAACGCCGTTTTGGCGTTCTCGGTCAGCTTCAGGCAGTTCCTGCATCCTGAACCTAAAATTTTAATTGTCATAAATAGTTCCTCCTTAAAATCCCAAATAAAACATATAGAATGCTAACAATAATATCACGATCCCCATTATAATTTTTATAATCCGGCTCGTTTTCCCGTATTTTGGATCAGACGTAATTTTCTTCACCCAGCCGATCGAAGTTCCCGCGACAAGAACCAGTATGCTGTGTCCGAGGGAATAAAGCAGCAAAAGCGCAATGCCCCCAAATATATTTCCCTGTTTTGCCACGAAAGCCAGCAAAACGATCAATACCGGCGTTGCGCAGGGTGAGGAAAAAACGCCTCCCAAAATGCCTGTTAAAAGTGCTCCTATATATCCCTTGCGTTTATTTTTAGACAACAAGTATGTCGAAGGGATGAATTCAAATATCTCCCAAATTTGCAAGGCCATCAATACCATCAGCGCCCCCAACACGATGTACCACCAGGAAGCGGATGTCCCGATCAGATTCCCGGCCAAAGACGCCAGCGTACCCAATACGGTAAATGTAACCGCCATGCCCACCGCAAAAACAAGCGACAGCCTGAAAGCCTTTTTAGGATCGTTATTCGAAGTTCCACCAACATACCCGATAACAAGCGGAATGCTGGACAGTGCGCAGGGTGTCACAGATGTTATGATCCCCGCAAGAAGCGCCATAACGGGAGCCAGCCATGCATTGTTCTGTATCAGTACGCTTAATGCTTCCAGCCATTCGTTAATCATTCGGCCACTCCCATCTCTTCAAAAATCGTTTTGATCTGTTCCTCCGTCAATCCTCCCTCATGGGAAGTATAAACATGCTTTCCTGTATCTTTCACGGAATACAGATTAAACGGGATTTCATTCATCAGTTTTTCACTGGGGACAAAAGGGTTTCCCTTCGCATCAAAGAAAACCTGTGTAGGTATGACGCTCACGGGAAAATCTTCAGCCAATTCAGGGGTTTTCCAAACATCCACAAACTTTACGATTACCCTGCCCTGCCACTCTTCATTCAGCTTTTTTAAAACGGGCGCCATTTCCTTGCAGGGAACACACTCATCCGCTCCAAAGTCGATGATAATGGGCAATCCGTATGACTTCAATTTCTCAATATCAATTTCGGTTGCCAAAAGCTCAAAATCCGCATTTCCAGCATCCGGCGTCTTTCCGGCGCCTTGTTCCTCCGTCCGCGCGTCAGCCAATGGCGCAGATTGGGTCGCAATATTATCCCCCATGTTTTTCATTACCGCAATTGTAACAATGATTCCGGCAATGATCACAGGTATAATAATATTTATTGCTAAGCCCATCTTCTTTGAATTATTATCTTTTGTGTTATTTGCCACAGCAATTTCCTCCTCTGGTCCTCTTATTCATATGATCCCCAACATATTGAATTGCATGCCGGGGGCATTTATTCGCACAGCCATGGCAGCCCTGTATGCATCCTAAAGGGTATATTACAACCGGAGTTGGGGCTTTTGTCTTATCGTATACTCCATGCTTGCAAAACTGCGTGCATATGCCGCATTCCACACATTTCTCGTAGTCAATTACCGGATACCAGGTTTTCGTCATTTAATTATTCCTTTCTTTTATATTTATTTTCCAATCGTTTCGGCGTTTTGATAAATACGCTCGATTTCCTTTTTGGAAATCAGTTTGGAAAGCGCAAACCCGATCAATATGATCCCCGGAATATCCACCAGCAGCCTGGTCATGGCGAATCGCAGGCCCAAAGACTCCATTTCAAAAAGCAGCATGGGAATCTTGGTTGTGGACCAGGCGCCAATAAATATCAACACGTTGGACAGCTTCGCGCCTTTCCGCATCAGCACGGCCGCCACCGGGAAAGCGCCGTATAAAGGTCCCGCGGCCACCGACCCGATTACGATCGCCAGCACAATCCCCTTGATGCCCGAACCTTCGCCCATGTATTTGATCAGCTTCTCGCGCGGCACCCACACGTCCAGTAGCCCCAGCAGAATAAAAATCGGCGGAATCACCAGCAGCATCTCGCTCAAAGAATAAGCGGATATCCCCAGCGCCTTCATGCCAATCTCGCTGTTTATTGCCGTCAAAACGGCCACCCCGGCCGCGACGATCAAAAAAATGCGGTATCGTTTCAAAAACTTTTTCATATGCCGCTCACCGCCCATCCAAGCACAAGCGCCACCAGAAAACCGAATCCGAAAGCGAAAACATTTCGAAGAATCGTCAGCTTTTTCCCGAAATATTTCATTTCAACCGGCGCGGTCACCACCCCCACCATCATGAGCGAAGATACAAACGAACCGATCTGCATCACCCCCGCGCCGTTTTGCAACAGCAGGGCGGCCATGGGAAAAGCAACAAACCCCGGAATCAGCGTAATGCCGCCCACTACCGATGCAAACAGCACGCCCAGCCATCCCGACTTCGCGCCGATCACCGAAGATATGATCTCGGCGTTCACAAACGCAAGCAGCACGCCCACCAGCAATATCATCACCAGTATTTCGGGCAAAATGTTTTCAAATGCGCGCCAGGCCTTCAGCAGGGCCTTCTTCGTCTTTTCCCTGTTTTTGATAAGGGACACTATAAGCAGCCCGCCAGTGATCCCGTAAAGCAAATATGTACTCACGCTTTTATCTCCTTAAAAAAGTAAATATGAAAATGCGTTGAACAAATACCCGATCGCAATGATCCCCGCCGTAACGATCCCCACAAATATCCCAAGCAGCCTCGGTTTAACAACCTTTTTCAGCATAATAATGGAGGGCAGGGAAAGGGCGGTCACCGCCATCATGAACGCGAGCGCGGTGCCTATCCCCACGCCCTTGCCCACCAGCGCCTCCGCGATGGGCAGCGTGCCGAAAATGTCCGCGTACATGGGTACGCCCACCCCCGTCGTCAGCAGCACCGAATAAGGTTTATCCTGCCCGATCAGCGCGGTAATCACGTCCTCGGGTATCCAGTTGTGGATGGCGGCCCCGATGCCCACGCCGATCAATATATACGGCCATACTTTTTTAATGATGTTTACAACCTGGTCCCTCGCAAAAAGCAGCCTGTCTTTGCGCTTAAGCTCCTCCTGCGCGGCTTCGGTGATCCGGTTGCTGAAAACAAACGGCTCCACATACTTCTCCAGCTTCGACCTGCCGATAATCGTCCCGCCCACCACGGCGAGCACCAGCCCCACCGCCACATACGCAATCGCGATGTTCCAGTTGAATATGCTGGCCAGCAGAATTACGGATGCCAAATCCACCAGCGGCGATGAAATCAAAAACGAAAACGTCACGCCCAAAGGAAGGCCCGCGTTGGTAAACCCGATAAAAAGCGGGATGGAAGAGCACGAGCAAAACGGCGTCACCGTGCCCAGCAAAGCGCCCAGAATGTTCGCAAAGATTCCCCGGAAGCGTCCCAGTATCCTTTTGGTCCGCTCGGGCGGAAAATAACTCTGCACATACGAAATAACAAAAATAAGAACGGATAAAAGTATGAATATCTTGATCACGTCAAAAATAAAAAACTGCAGGCTTCCGCCCACCCTGCCTGTCAGATCCAAGCCAAAAACGTTCCCAACCAGTCCGCCGGTCAGATCGGAAAGCCAATCCATCTTCAGCAATTGATCGTTCAGCCATCCAAACACATTCATTTATCTCAGGCCCTCCCCGCAGGCGCATCCTTCTTCATTTTTTGCATTTGTTTTCTGAAGTTTTTTCAGTAAAAACCCCATCTCGGCCAGGACCTCCGGGTTTATGAAATACCACATCCATGCGCCCTCCCGCCGGCAGTGCACCATCCCGCTGCCGCACAATATCTTCATATGGTACGAAAGCGTGGGCTGGGTAATGTTGAAATGCGCCAGAATCTTGCAGGCGCAAAGCCCGCCCTCTGTCAGCATCTCCACAATCTGCAGCCGCGTCGCGTCGGACAGCGCCTTGAACCGCCTTGCCTGTTTATGATAATCTTTCATTCTTTCTTCTCCCTGTTCATCATTTGTTTAAATATATATATCCATCTATGTTATAGATATTCTTCTATATTAATTTTATTCCACGGTATAGATAAATGTCAATATGTTTTTTAAAAAAAAAGCATCGATTGTTTAAAACCAATGCTTTAAAGTTAAAATCGTTATTTGATCTCAATTTTCCCGGGTCCGCCGCTTTTATCCTGCTTTTGAACAACCACTTTCAAAAGCCCGTCTTCCAGCTTGGCGTCAATTTCTTCCGGGTCCGCGTCTGCCAGATAGACGCTGCGCTCCAGCGATCCGTAGCGCCGCTCACGGTGTACGTAATTCTCTCCCTCGTCTCCCACTTTCTCTTCACGCTGAATCGCAATGGAAAGTTGGCCGTTGTTAAGCGCTAGATTAATCTCTTCCCTTTTAACACCCGGGAGTTCCGCGTCAATGAAATACGCCTTTTCGTCTTCCTTCACGTCAATTTTAAACGTGTCAAAAACAAAATTGCGCGGCAGCCAGGCGTCCGAGAAAAAATCGTCCAGCATATTGTAAATTCCGCGCATACCGCCCGGTCTTAAAACCGAACCGTTCCTGTTGAATGGTACTAAACCTGCCATCATCAACAACTCCTTTTCTATAAATATATTCTATTAGCACTCTCATAGCCAAAGTGCTAACTTCTTTTTATTATATAAAACATCTGGCGAGGATTTAAACATTTTTTTATTGTTTTTTTCCCATAAATAATATGCGCGCAAGGCACGGTTTATATGTGCGAGATTGATGTTTTTTTAAGCCGATTAAAAAAAGCTGCCGCAGTTCGGACGACGCCGGAAATCTTCATCCGGTTTTGCTACTTTTTCAAATCAGCCTCTCCTCGCCATCAGATCGTTCGGTCAATCAATGCGGACTTCTAACCATACTGCCTGTCTATGTCATTTTCCGCCATTTTATTGCATATACATATTATGAGTGTTATTATATATACAAACTTGATTTTAATGACGAATTGCCATTCTTGTATCTCAGAAGGAAACACATGGTTCCGCAACCTGAATGCGGAAAAATGTTCAAAGAAAAAGACGCAGAATGAACAGGAGGTTAACATGAAAAAGTTCACGCCTATTATATTATTTCTAATCATCATTTTTCTTATAACAAGCTGCAATTCATCCGCTCCAGACCCCGCATCGTCCCAAAATTCCGAAACAGGCATTGGCAACGGCGACGTTCCGGATTACACAAACCTTCAATTGGAAGCATCCCAGCAAACATACCGGTTCGAGCCGTCTGCCGAAGGTTCGATGAATGGCAGCTATGCGTTTGAAGTAACAAATACATCCGATGTCCCCCTCCAGGTTGAAAGCTATGCCGTAGATTTTTTAGACCAGGAAGAAAATGTCGTCAGTCACAATGAGAACGTCAACCTGATCCCAAAAATCATGCAGCCCGGCGAAAAAGCCTATGCCGGCGATATCGTGAATATCGAGGCCCCGGCCAATCCCGATGATATTAAAAAAATGAAGGTTTATTTATATAGCAGCAAAACATCAAAGGTTTTGGAGATGTTTGATTTTGATAATCTGAATTTAATGGAAAACACTGACGGCGGATCCTTGATTGTTACCGGAAAGGTCACCAATAATACCTCGTCCGATGCGGAGCTGGTTTCCATCGCGGTCGTTTCCATGGGGGAAAACAACAAACTGCTGGATGTTACTTATGTAAGCAGTATTTTTACGTTATCCAGGGGCGCCGAGAGTTCATTCGAAACAAAGTTGAATAATTCCACCCTGAAAAAGGCGGATATAAAGAACATCTATGCACTGGGTTACGACTTTACAAAAACAAACTGAGAAGATGACTTCTGTCGTTTTGCGGTAAAAAGCGCCAACCGAAAGGCTGTTTTTTTCAGGCAGAGGATGTGGGTTCATGCTGCTTCGCTGTAGATCTCTGTTTTATATGTAATTTCCTCCTTCTCTTAATGCCGCATGAAATAAAAAAGGCACATGTTTCTCCAATCAAAATTTTTTCTAAGGTTTAATAATCCATTGAAGTTCTGCTTCGGGCGGATCTAAGCCTAAGCGAACAAATGCTTCCACAGCAGCTGTGGAAGCATTTGTTCGTTTAATCAAATTCAATATGATTAATTCGTCTCAATCATAATTTCCACACGGCGGTTGAGCGCGCCCGCCGCCTCAAGGAACGTTCCTTCGCTGTCAACATCGGGTGCTTTCAGTTCGCTGTCTCCCCGGCCTTCTACCAGGAAGGTCCAGCCGCCGATCCCTTTTGCATCAGCCCATCCTTCAAACCACGCTTTTATAGCTGCCGCACGGTCAACCGAAAGCTTCAAATTCGCGTCCGAATCGCCCCGGCTGTCGGTATGCCCAATAAAGGTTATGGTGGCATCCGTGAAGTTCGCGAACAATTCTTCCGCAAACCCTTCCAGTTCAGTATAGGCGGTTTCTTTCAGAACGGCGCTTCCCGTGTCAAACAAAACGTCACTTGGCAGCGGAGGCGGAACACGAATATCTACAGGTGGTGCAACCAGGGCCTCAGCGCCCGGGAGCCTCCACAATTCAAGCGTGCCTTCCCAATGCGCAACAGCAACATGTCCGCCATCGGGGGTAAAGGTTAATTCTGCGTATGAGTCCGCACCCGTCTGCTCTATTGTGTATAAAAGAGTTTTTGTGGATACATCCCAAATGGTAACCGCTTTCTGCGACGCAACTGCAAGAAGGCTCCCGTCGGGCGAAAAACTCAAATCCCGTACATTTTTGGGTATCGGTAAGTCTATTATCTTCTCAGCATTATCCACCGTCCAAAAACGAAGATGATCCTCGAAGTCTATCCATACCGGGGCAGCCATAATCAAGCCATCGGGCGAAAATCGAAAAATATTACCAGTTTGCCCAACTAAATAATCAAGAGTAAGCGTATGTACAATTTCTTGTTTGTCTACATCCCATATGTAAACGGTGCCTTCATCTGTCCAGGCGGTGACCCCCAGCAGTGTACCGTTCGGGTGATAATCCAACGCACTCACCCATTTGCCATCCGGCGATTCAAGGGTAGAGGCCTGCGTGCCATCTTCTACATTCCATATCCATACCGTTCCATCTCGATTCCCCGTGGCGATATTCACACCGTTTGGCGAAAAAGCTACACGATTATTAAATCCGTCGTGAAGCTGCGTATCCTCTTGACTACCGCTAACATCCGTAAGCACTGCGCCAAATACCAACAGCCCTGCGGCTATCGTTTTGCCGTCTGGCGAGTATTCCATATCTTCAGCTACATGCTTGTATACAAAAACATCCTCCAGTTCACCATCGGCAAGTCTGTGTGTATAAATTGTGAGATATTCTCCCACCGCCACCGTTTGATTATCCGGAGATACGGCGATGCTTTCAAATTTATTGTCGTTGTCGTACGTTATACTCCACACAAGTTCGGGTGATCCTTCAACCACTTTTTCTGGTTCCTCTAAAACCGGTTCTTCGCTGTCTTCGGGTTCTGGCGTGGCTGCCGGTTTTTCAGACGGCGCATCCTGCGTTTCAGGTCCCGTACAGGCCGGTGTGATAGCCAGTATAAGGACAAAAATTAAAATAAAGATAAAAGGTATTGATTTTCTCATTACATTTATCTCCCATCATTTTTTATTTTTTAGTTTGAAAACAAAGATTAATTTTAAATTTATTTAATATAAATGTACCATGCTTTATTTTAGATGGCAACCGGGGTCTATTAAGATATACTGGATTAATCTAGGATATACCGGTCAGAGTCCAGATTAAAATATGATAACTGCTTATTCGCGTGTTTTCATTGGCATTCCTCTAAAATACTCAAGTCGCGCGCGCGAAAATCATATTTTTTAAATTGCGACCGCCGCCTTGCCGACCCTAGGTTTTTGATCAATAAAAAAAAGCCTTTGGCCGGACCTGTAAATGTATCCCAAGGATTTTTCACCATCCTCCTGATTATTAACAGCGGAACTAGGGTTGCGCGGCTTTCGGCCGCTCTTGCCCGCTTCACTGTGGATTCGCCGCTCGGTCGCACATCTCCCTCGCGCTCATCTTACGTTCAGCGAATGCTGCGTTCGCTTCATCGTCCACCGGACGCGCTCACTTCGCATTCCTTACGGTTCGAATCCTTCCTTCTCTCTATATGAAGACCGTTGAAAAGCCCGAACACAAGGCATTTTGAGCATTACGACGCAAGCGTAGTTTAATCTACGCTGAGGAGTAAGCGGAAAAATAACGCAGTAGTTGGGCTTTATCAGCGGTCTGAATGGCAGCGGAACTAGGGTTGCGCGGCTTTCCGCCGCTCTTGCCCGCTTCGCTGTGGATTCGCCGCTCGGTCGCTGGCTTCCTCGCGCTCATCTTATGCTCAGCGAATGCTGCGTTCGCTTCATCGTCCACCGGACGCGCTCACTTCGCATTCCTTACGGTTCGAATCCTAGCTCTATTATCGCAAAAAGAAAAAGCCAACTTAATAGTTGGCTTTTTCTTTTTGTGGCAGCGGAGCTAGGATTCGAACCTAGACTAAACGAGTCAGAGTCGTTCGTGCTACCGTTACACCATTCCGCTTTGCATAAAAAACCCCACGGTGCCGTTTGCTTCGTTTTTAACACCCGCCACAAAGGCAGGTGGGTATTCTGCATGGCCTTTGCTGTTTCCCGCTCAGTGAGCGGTCATACTCGCCGGGTCATGACCCGAATTCCCTATGTTATAATGTGGGTTTAAAAATAAAGCTTCACGAACACCACAGGAATATTTAATTCTATTCAGTTTTTATATCCCGGTCTCTAAAGGACCGGGTTCAGTTTTATATTATACAATCAAAGCGGAATAAATTCAATAGCTTTTTGGCGTTTAAATAAAAATATGTTATAATGCAATCAAAAGCAACGTAAGGACAATCTAAGGAGAAAAGTTATGGAAATTAAGCCGGTCGATACTCCTGAGGAATCCAAATTACTGATATTGTATTTGTTTGATAAAATAGATTTCGAATTGAGCGACCTTCAGGTACTGCGCGTTTTTGTGGATCTGGATATGATGAATTACTTCGATCTGATGAACTATCTGGGCTCCCTCACTTCGGGCGAAATGCTGTCGGAAAAAGAACTGCCCACCGGCAAATGCCTTTCCATCACGCAAAAAGGCAAGGACATACTCACGGAATTTAAAAACGAGATACGTAATTCCTACCGCGTGCGCATCAGCGAATACTGCGCCCAGCACAGGGCGGAAATGCAGGCGGAATCCCAGTTCGTAGGCGACTATTACCGCCTGGATCAGAACGAATACCGCGTCATCTTAAAGATTCTGGACCCCCACGTCACCGTGTTTGAAATGGATATCAAAGTCTTCTCCAAAGACGACGCGATGCACGCCATCAGCAACTGGCGTAAAAACGCCCCCCGTATCTATAAAACCGTATTTGAATTATTGAATTGATGCTTCGCCCCTTTTCTTTTTAGCAAAAAAGGCTGCGAAAAAAATCCTTTATCAATTTTTAAGTTAGTTTTTAAAAAACCAATAACAGAAAGTTGTTGGTTTTTCTTTTACCCCTGTATCTTAAGCACAAACCCGGCCAGATAAAAAGACCCGCACACTACCAGCACTTCTGGGTTAAAGCTTTTTGCATAGGCGTATGCGGACCTCGGGTCGGAGCAGTATTCGGCGCCGCAGAAATACTTGGCGTAGTCAAACGCGGGCAGCCCGCGCTCCCTGTCCACGCAGGTGCACACAACTTTTCCGGCGAATCCCTTAATCCCGTCGGCAATTTTCCGTATATCCTTGTCAGCCATCACGGCCGTCAGTACAACGATCTCCTTTTCAGGAAAATACCTGTCCAGCGTGATTTTCAGCTCTTCAATCGCCGCGGGATTGTGTCCGCCGTCCACCACCAGTCCGGGACCGGCTATCTGCGCCCTCGCGGGCAGGACTGCGTTTGCAAGGCCCTGCCTTATAGCCTTTTCGCCATTGCCAAGGATCAAAGCGGCCTCGATGGCGGCGCAGGCGTTTTCCACCTGGTGCGGGGATACCGCGCTTATAAAAAGATTTTTTATACTGCCGTAGTCAAAGGCCTGCCCGTCAAGTCCGGCTTTCTTAAGGGCATACGCCCCGGTTTCAACCAGCCGCGCGTCCTTTCTTTTACAAACGGCACGGATAATCTTCATAACGCTCTTGCTCTGCCCGTAAGTGACCACGGTCGCGCCCTGTTTGATGATCCCGCATTTGTCCCGTGCAATCTTTTCGGCCGTATCCCCCAGTATGCGCGTATGGTCCAGACTGACAGGCGTGATTACGGCGGTCTTCGCTTCCACCACATTGGTGGAATCCTTTTTCCCGCCGATCCCGGCCTCAATCACGGCAGCCTGCGCGCCACTGTCCGCAAACCACGCGAGCGCCGCCCGCGTCCAGACACGGAATAAATGTTCCCCGTCCTTGGCCCGGGCTGCCTGCATGGTTTTCTCGTACGCTTCGGCGCCGATCTCTTTGCCGTTCATCCGAATGCGTTCGGAGGGCGAAAACAAATGCGGCGATGTAAATACGCCGCATGATACCCCTTGGGCCAGGAGTATTTGGTATAGGTATTCGGCCACCGATCCCTTCGCATTGCTGCCCGCAATATGAATGTATTTCATTGCATCTTCCATCTATTTCACCGTACGTTGGAAAGCATCCTGATTCTGTCCTCAACTTTGGCGAGCATGTCGCGGAATTTCTCCAGCTTTTCACGCTCATCGTCCACCACCTTCTCGGGCGCCTTGTCCACAAACCCGGGGTTTGCAAGCTTGCTTTCGGCGCGCTTGATCTCGCCTTTCAGCTTCTCGCTTTCCTTCCCCAGCCGTTCGGTCTCCTTGCCGATGTTGATGAGCTCGGCGAGCGGCATAAACGCCTCCCCGATTGCGCAGACAACGGAAACGGAGTTCTTGGGGATCTCGGACTTATTCTTTATCATTTTCACATCCGAAGCGTACGCCAGCTTTTTGATGTATTCCGTGCACATGCCGATCGCGTCTTCCCGCCCGGTCAGAACGGTGATTTTCGCCTTGTGGGAAGGCGCCACGTTCATTTCGGTGCGGATGTTGCGCACCGCGCGGATCAGTTCCATCACTTCCTGCATGGCCTGCGCGTCCTGTTCATACGAAAGGTTCCGTGTCTCCGGCCAGCCTGAAAGCATGATGGTATCCTCCGCGCCCGGAAGATTGCGGTATATTTCCTCAGTCACAAACGGCATGAACGGATGCAGCAGCTTTAATGTGTTTTTCAGCACATGCACCAGCACTGCCTGCGTCAGTTTCTTTATTCCAGCGTCCTCCCCGTACAGCCGGGGCTTTGCCATCTCTATGTACCAGTCGCAAAACTCGCTCCATGCAAAATCATATACCTTCTGCGCCGCCAGACCCAGGTCAAACTTCTCCATGCAGTCGGTCACTTCGCGGATCACGGAATTCGCACGCATCAATATCCACTTGTCGGCTATCTCAATACCCGCTTCGTCCACCCCGCCCGGATCGCCGCTTACATTCATCAGCACAAAACGGGAAGCGTTCCATATCTTGTTCGCAAAATTGCGCGCCGCCTCGCACTTTTCCCAGTAAAAACGCATGTCGTTGCCCGGCTTGATGCCGATGGCCAGCGAAAACCGCAGCGCGTCCGCGCCGTATTTCTCCACCACTTCCAGCGGATCGATGCCGTTGTTTAAGGATTTGGACATCTTCCTGCCCTGCGCGTCCCGCACGATCCCATGGATGTTCACGTACCGGAAGGGCACTTTCCCCATCACTTCCAGCCCGAAGAACATCATGCGCGCCACCCAGAAGAATATGATGTCGTACGCCGTCACCAGCACGTTGGTCGGGTAAAAATAGGCAAGGTCCTCCGTCTTGTCCGGCCACCCCAGGGTGGAAAAAGGCCAAAGCCCGGAAGAAAACCAGGTGTCCAGCACGTCCTCGTCCTGTCGGAACGCGGTTCCCCCGCATTTCCCGCACTTTTCGGGCGGCTTTGATGCAACAACCATTTCGCCGCAGTCTTCGCAGTAATAAGCCGGGATCCTGTGCCCCCACCACAGTTGGCGGGATATACACCAGTCGCGGATGTTGTACATCCAGTTGAAATAGATCTTGGAATATTTATCGGGAACAAACTGCGTCTCCCCGGTCTCCACCGCACGGATCGCCGGCTGCGCAAGCTCCTTCATGGATACGAACCATTGCAGGGATACGATGGGCTCCACCGTTGTGGAACAACGGTAGCAGCCGCCCACGTTGTGCTTATGGTCTTCTGTCTTTACCATCAGTCCGGCGGCCTGCAGATCGGAAATCACGGCTTCCCGCGCGGCGTAGCGCTCCAAGCCGGCATATTTTCCGCCGTTTTCGTTAATCACCCCGCCGTCGTCCATCACGCGGATCACCGGCAGGTCGTGCCTCTGCGCCACCTCAAAGTCGTTGGGGTCGTGCGCGGGCGTTATCTTCACGGCCCCCGTTCCGAATGCCATGTCCACGTATTCGTCGGCCACCACCGGTATCTTCCGGTTCATCAGCGGCAATAGCACGCTTTTGCCAATCAGGTCCCGGTAGCGCTTGTCCTTCGGGTTCACCGCCACCGCGGTATCCCCCAGCATGGTCTCGGGCCGTGTCGTCGCCACCACCACGCTGCGGACCCCGTCTTCGGACGTATAACGGATGTGCCACAGGTGCGAATCGCTTTCGGTGTAATCCACCTCTGCGTCGGACAGCGCGGTCCGGCACTGCGGGCACCAATTGATAATACGGGACCCACGGTAGATAAGACCTTTATTATAGAGCCGAACAAATACTTCTTTTACCGCACGGGAACACCCCTCGTCCATGGTGAACCGCTCGCGCGACCAGTCGCAGGAAGACCCGAGTTTTTTAAGCTGCTCCACAATCCGCCCGCCGTACTGTTCTTTCCAGGCCCAAGCGCGCTTTAAAAACGCTTCCCGGCCTATATCCTCCTTGGCCAGCCCTTCTATGGCCAGCTGCTGCACGATCTTCACCTCGGTCGCGATGCTCGCATGGTCGGTTCCGGGCAGCCACAGGGCGGCGTATCCCTGCATCCGCCGGAAACGGATGATGGCGTCCTGCATCATGTTATCGAGAGCGTGCCCCATATGCAGCTGTCCCGTAATATTGGGCGGCGGGATTACAATGGTATACGGCTGCTTTTGGGCGGCGGGTTCCGCATGGAAATACCCGCTGTCCATCCAGCGTTTATAAGTGCTGTCTTCTATTTCTTTCGGGTCGTATGTTGTGCGCAATTCTATCGACATCAAGTTTCCTCCAAAACATCAAATGCTAAAATACAATCATAAAAAATCCGGCGATCACCATGCCAAGACCAACGCTTTTAATGATGACCGGTGTATGCCGGTACTCAGATTTAAACAATTTGGCAATCTTCGCATATAAAAAATTGATCGCCGCGCCCGCTGCCAGCATCACCAAGCCGGCGATATTGACAGTTGTCATATTCACAAAATAACTCATTTCATCACCCATCACATTATAAATTGATTTGCCGTTTATTTCAACATTATACTTTTAACAAAGATTTTACGTTAAAAAGCGCTTAATAAATTGCGAAATGATATTTATCCATATATAATGTAATATAATAACAAGCATCTTATTTTGCTTGAATCGGGTTACAAGGTATGGATAAAAAATACAGGCTTTACGAAAACAGGGATTTAAGCTGGCTGAAATTCAACGAGCGCTGCCTTAAAGAGTCGGTAAATCCCGACAACCCTCCTATGGAACGGCTCAATTTCGCGAGCATCTTCCAGACCAATCTGGACGAATTTTTCATGGTGCGTGTCGGCGGCATCCATGACCGTATTTTATTTAATAAAAACATCACGGACAATAAATCAGGTATGAACGACCTAGAACAGCTTTCGGCTATCCACCACAGTTTGCTTAAACTATTGAGGAAAGCGGATAAAGCGTATCAAAAAGCCATACTGCAGATGCGGCAATACGGGCTGTACCACCTTCGGCCCGAATCCCTGTCCAAAAGGGCGAAAACCTTTTTCAGTAAATATTTCGACAAGGAGATCCTGCCCTATCTTTTCCCTTCGGTCGTCGGCAAGCGGGATAACTTCCCGTTTCTGGAGAACAATTCCATCTACCTCGGCGCGCTGCTCAAGCTGGACGATGGCCAGAAATTGCTGGGCATCGTTCCCTTAAGGTCCGCTTTCCCCCGCATGGTGTTTCTGCCTTCCAAATATAAAAAGTTCATGCTGATAGAAGACCTTCTCTATCTGTTTGCGGAAAAAATATTCTCAAGTTTCAAGGTGGAGGCAAAAAACATATTCAGGATTACACGGAACGCAGACCTGGATGCCGAGGAAGCGCTGGAAGACCATGAGAAGCTAAGCTACCGCAAATCAATGGAGATTCTTCTCAAAAAGCGGAAGCGCCTGGCGCCCGTCCGTATAGAATTTTACGGCTGCGAAAGCAGCGATCTTGAAGAACACCTTATCCGCGACCTGAACCTGAAGAAGGAACAGTCCTACCGGCGCTGCATCCCCCTTTCCCTTTCCCATATCGGGGAGATCAAAAACATCTTCAAGCGGGAAAAGAATCCCGAACTGTATTACCCCAAGGTATCTCCGCAGATGTCCCCCGCCCTGAATATGCAGGAGCCCCTGATCCCTCAGATCATGAAAAAAGACGTGCTCCTGTCCTACCCGTACGAGAATTTCGGCATATTCATCCAGCTGCTCAGGGAGGCGGCCGTCAATGCGGATGTGCAGTCCATCAGCATCACACTTTACAGGGAAGCCGATAATTCCAGGATCGTGGACGCACTGATCAACGCGGCGGAAAACGGCAAGCAGGTCACCGTTCTGGTAGAACTGCGCGCCCGTTTCGACGAATCCCACAATATAGACATATCCCGGCAATTAGAACAAGCGGGTGTCAACGTCCTGTTCGGCCTGGAAGACTACAAAGTGCATTCCAAACTGTTGCTGGTCACGCTGAAGGAAAACGAAGAAACCCGGCACATCACCCAGGTCGGCACAGGCAATTACAACGAATCCACCGCCAGCCTGTACGCAGACTTCACCTATATCACGGCGAACGAATCCATCGGACAGAACGCCGCCCGGGTCTTTACTGCCCTGAAAGGCAGCAAACTGGTCAAAAAAACGGAGAGCCTGCTGGTATCCCCCCTTTGCCTCAAACCCAAAGTCATGGAGCTCATAGAAGAGCAGGCCCAAATCGCGCGCGCAGGCGGGGAAGGCCGGCTGACTTTCAAACTGAATTCCTTAAGCGACGTGGAGATCATAGAAGCGCTTATAAACGCTTCCCGCGCGGGCGTAAAGATAGACCTCATCATCCGTGGCATCTGCTGCCTGAAAACCGGGTATAAATCCACGGAAAACATCACGGTCCGTAGTATCATCGGGCGCTATCTGGAACACGCACGGATCTATATGTTCGGGCAGAAAGCAGACCGCAAGATCTATATATCCTCGGCGGACTTCATGACGCGCAACACGCAGCGCCGGGTGGAGATCGCTATCCCGGTAACGGAAAAAGAAGCGGTCAGCTACCTGGAGTTTTATGTGGAAACCCAGTTTGCAGACAACGTCAAATCCAGCCTGCAGGATAAAGGCGTGTATAAAAAAATCCTGCCCGAGCCGGGCGAGAATGAAGTCAACTCGCAGAACGAATTCATTAAATATGCGTACCTTCAGGCGGGAAACAAACCGCCCAAAGGACTCTAGCGTTCGGTAAAAGAGGCGGGCCTTTCGGCCCGCCTCTTTTTTATTTTTAAGCATTTTAATCTTCCAGTATAAACGCCGCCAGCTCCTCCACCGAATCGGCGATGCATACGCTTTTTTCTATCTCGTCCCGGCTTTCGTACCCGAACCCGTACATCACCGCGGCAAATTCGATCCCCACACCGGCGGCGCCGTCCTCGTCGAATTTGCTGTCCCCCACCAGCAGGATGCCCTCTTTAGGATTCCCCAGCCGGTCCAGTGCCCTTCGCACAACATCCGCCTTTTCCAGCACACCTTCCTCGGCTACACGGCCGCAGACCACCGGAATATAGCGGTTCAAACCCACGGAGTCGCAGACCAGGCCCAGCTTGTCCTCCACCCGGATGGAAGTGACCGCCATACGCACGCCTGCATCCTTTAACTTCTCAAGCAGACTTTCAATCCCGTCAAAAAGCTTGATGTCCATAACATGCGTCTTGTTGAAAAACTCGCGGTACAACTCCACCGCCCTCTCGACGTACTGCTCTTCCAGCCCAATGATCCTGAACGAATCCGCAAGCGGCGGGCCGATAAATTTATGTATGCGGCTCAAATCAGGGGCCTGCTTCCCAAGCTTTTCGTACGTATACAAAACGCAGGGCAGAATAGCCTTTGAACTGTCCGCGAGCGTTCCGTCAAAATCAAACAATACCGTGCTGTATTTCATGTATCCATATCCCTTCAATGAAGTCTCAAGTTTGATTATAGCAAAAAGGGCAGGATTATAAAAGCGCTTTTAGTTCAATTCACCCAATATACTTCCAAATAACGTACGCCCCATTCTTCGGTCTCCCCGTGCGAAGAGAAAAAAAGATCAATCTTGTTCCCCCTGATCGCGCTGCCCGTATCCTGCGCTTTGCGCATCCCCACGCCTTCAATATAAACATAGGAACCAAGCGGGATCACATCCGGGTCCACCGCGATTGTTAGTCCCTCCTCCATCTCCTCACCGTTCTTGGCGGGCTGGCCGGCCCAACAGCCGTTGCAGTTTTCGCAGGGGCAGTATGCCGTTATCTTAAAAACGCCTATCTCGGTTCTCTGTTGAATATATGCCTTCTTTGCCATTGCCGGCACGGCAGGTTTTCCCTCGGGCGCGCTTTTGATGACCGGCAGCGCATTAGCCCTCCCGGCGGCCATAAGGCTTTCCGATGGCCCCGGCGGCACAGCAAGCGCCGTTACAGCCGTTTTTGCTTTTTCGTCCGCGCAAACAGTAAAAGCACACCCAAAAAACAACCATACACACAGAATAGATACCAGTATAAAACCGGCTTTCATTTCCCGGCTTTGAATAAGAATCACCTCCGTTAAGCAAAGACAGAAGCGATTCTACCCATATTCGTCATGCTTTATACGATTCACTAAAAAATTTACAATAATTATGCCTCTGAAATGGATGTATATAATTGACTGTAACCGGGAATCAACATATAATAAGAATATAAAGGTATTCTAATCCGGGAGGACACTATGCAAAAAAAAGATTATTTTCGCTTCTATATAAGCATCATTTTGGCGGCCATAGGCATCTTCACAATCTTCAGTCCGGCCCACGCAATGTTCGCGGTGGTGATCATCCTGGGAATCGTTTTCATCGTCTGGGGAGCCGTCATGCTCATCCGGCAGTTCAACTCCCGTTCGCCGAACGCGTCGCTTTTTGATAATGCGGAAGACAAAAAAAAGAGCAGCCTGCCCCATGCCGTGCAAATCATCATTTCGCTGCTTCTCCTGATAGCAGGCATATTGCTGCTCGTATTTTCAACGCCGGCCAAGGATGTTTTCATCCCGGTCATCATCGGCTTCTGGGCGCTGATAACGGGCGTGTTCGCGACCATCAATGCAATCAGTTTCTACAGAAAACATCAGGACGCCCTTTTGTCCGTCATCGCTTTAATCGTCAGTTTTACGACCGCCATCGCGCTGTTCGCGTTTTCTTCCGCCATCCCGGGATTTACTTCTCCCGGAGGCGGCGTGTTCCTTCTGGTCTTTGGTTTCATTACCGCCATAGAAATCGCAATCTCCAGCCGAAAAAAGAACGTTGCGTAACCCCTAACGTTTATCCGCAAAATGAGCCGCATACATATCCGCTATGGCGGTCGCTGCCGCCAGCGGATATTTTTCATATGCGGCGGACTGTGCCAGCCCTCCCGCGTATGCCCGCGCACTGTCGTCATATCCGCCCATATGCCACCGTATGCTTACTGCTTCCTCGTCCGTCAAAGAAATATGCTTCATGGAAAGATAGACTGATTTCTCCCCGTGGCCCATGGGAAAAAGGTCGTCCACCGCATACCCTTCCTGTTCCTCCCACCGTTTTTCGCCCGGTATCTTTATGTTTTTAACGGATTTCTTGTAAAAATTCGCTTTGCACAGGTCGTGCAGCAGCCCGACAACAATCATGGATTCGGGATTCAAGTCAGGGATGTTCTTCGCAAAACTGGTCAAAAGCTTATATACATTGAGACTGTGCACCAGCAGCCCGCCTTCAAATACGCCGTGCGCGCGGGTGCTCGCGGGTGCCGTAAAAAAATCCGTCTCATTTTCCATCCACTCGATCAATCCGTCCACTCCCGGGCGGCCGGTCGATTTCAGCAGGCTTATGAACTCCTCCTTGCTTTCCCTGATCTTGTCTTCTGGCAGCGCTGGTATCGTTTTCATATTTGTTTCCCCTTCTTCTATCGCATTTTAACCTGTTTTTTGAATACAGAACCGCAAGATGCAAACTCAGTCTTCTTACAAAATAATATAATGCTCCATGCAATTTTTTTCTTGGAAGTATGTTTGTCAATGACGACCATAAGCTTATTTCCGTTATTCAATTTCCGGCTGTTTCTAAAAATATTATATCATAATTTATAGTCATTGATAAGTTTAGCCTTTAAGAGTAAAATCTAAGAAGATAACAATATAAAGCGAGGGAACACAAAATGAAAATCCTGGAACCGGTCCGTGTCGGGAGCTATACGCTTAAAAACCGTATCGTCATGGCCCCGATGGAAACACGGCTGAACACGATACTCGGAGACGTAACAAACGAACTTTTAGACTACTACGCTGAGCGCGCCCGGGGCGGCGCAGCGGCCATCATTGTAGAAAACACATTTGTGGACAACAAGGAAAGCCGCTCCTCCCTTATATCTTCCGGCCTCTATTCCGACCACCTCATCCGGGGGAAAAATCATCTGGCGGAGGCCATCCAGGATAACGGCTCGCTTGCGATCCTGCAGCTCTCCCACGGCGGCAGGCAAGCCAACGGCCTCGCGAATCCCCTTCAGCCGGTGGCTCCTTCCGCCGTCATGTGCGCGGTCACCCAGCGGATGCCCCGCGCCCTCTCTGTTCCGGAAATCATAGAGATCGAAGACGCGTTTGCCCAGGCCGCCCGGCGGGCGATACTGGCCGGTTTCAACGGCGTGGAAATTCACGCGGCGCACGGCTACCTCATCAGTTCATTCCTTTCGCCCTATACCAACAAACGCACGGACGAATACGGCGGCAGCATCGAAAAGCGCGCCCGGTTCCTTAAAAACATACTGCAAAAAACACGCGAAATTGTAGGCAATGACTTCATTGTGGGCGTCCGCATCAGCGCGAGCGAATTTGTCGAGGGCGGCGTCACCATAGAGGACTCCTGCACTCTGGTACCCATGATAGACAAAATGGCAGATTACATCCACGTTTCGGGAGCGATTTACGAAACGGCGGCGCTGCACAACATCACATCCATGTACATGCCGGCCGGCGAATTCATCCCGCTCGCCCGCGAAATTAAAAAAGTGACCGCTAAACCCGTCATAGCGGTGGGCTCCCTGAACGCCGAAATGGGCGAGCAGATTTTAAAGGACGGGGATGCGGACATCATCGCCCTGGGGCGGGCCCTGATTGCCGACCCGCAGCTTCCTCTCAAGCTCATGAAAAACGAGCCGGAAGATATCCGCCCCTGCTGCCGCGGCAATGAGGGTTGCATCAGCCGGTTCTACGCGGGAAAATCCATCCGCTGCGAAGTCAATCCCGCCTGTGGCCGGGAGAGGGAATACCATATCAGACAAACGTCCATCCCCAAAAGGATCATCATTGCCGGCGGAGGCATCGCGGGCATGGAAGCCGCGCGGGTGGCCGATCTGATGGGCCATAAGGTCATCCTTCTGGAAAAAACCGATGTTTTGGGAGGCCACCTGATCGAGGGCGGCTTACCGAATTTCAAGGAAAGGACCGCAGGCTTTTTGGAATGGCTCCGATTGCAGCTTAAAAAAAGCGCCGTGGATGTGCGCCTGCATACGGAGGCGACGCCCGAACTGGTCCAAAGCCTAGCGCCCGACGCGTTTATCATCGCGGTCGGCTCCCACTACGCGGTTCCGCCCATCCCCGGGATCGCTCTCGCCGTCCAGGCGGATCAGGCGCTCATCGAAGGTGTGGACGGCCAGCGCGTCGTCGTGATCGGCGGCGGACTGGTGGGTGCGGAAACGGCCCTTACCCTGGCCGAAGAAGGCAAAGACGTCACCATTATAGAGATGCTCCCCGACATCGTTCCCGACCACGAAGCCGGCGCGCAGGTATCTTTAAAGTACAGGCTGAGCAAAGAAAATGTCAGGGTGCTTACCAGCCACAAAGTTGCCTCTGTCACCCCCCAGGCCGTGATATGCGAAGGCGGCCTTGAAGCGGCATGCGACGTAGTTGTCAACGCAACCGGACTGGCCGCCAACGCCATGGAAGCGGAAAGCCTTTCAAACATTGTGCCGAATACCTATGTGATCGGCGACTGCCGGTGTGCCCGCAGGATCTACGACGCGACGGGCGAGGCGTGGAAAACAATATTCGATATCGAAAACAGCTGATCGAATGAAAAAAAAGCGGAGGAGACCCTCCGTTTTTTTTAATTGTCGCAGCCATATTTAACTTGTTGACGGCATGTATGAAACCCTATACAATAAGAATACCATGAAAAATGTTTTCATACTGCTTCCTTTCGCATCAACGGGTGTGATCGTCCATGTCGTATACATGGCATGTTTTACAAATCCTGTTTTTGTAGAAACCTATTATTCAAGGGGCATCTATCCCATTTTAAACAGATTCGCCTCAGCTACTGCAGCTTTGCCTTACAGCGCAGCGGAATTTTTAACCTACGCATTTTTAGCATGTCTTGTTTTCTCTGTCATCTTTATCATCTCTTCGGCGTTCAGGCCCAAGAAACAGCGGCTTAAATCCGCCCTGTTCCGGTCGGTCGTTCTGCTGGTCGTCCTGAGCGGCATGTACGCGTATTTCACACTCGCCTGGTCCTTCAATTACGCGCGCGAACCGCTTTCTGCGTCTTTAGGCCTGGACGCGTCACCCGCGTCGGTAGACGAGTTGTACGGCCTGTGTGAGAAACTTGCCCTTCGCGCCGACAATCTTCGAACCCAAACCCTGGAGGACGAAAACGGCGTATTTAAAATGAACAAAACCAAAGAAGAAATCAACACGCAGGTCAAATACGTATTTGCAGGCAACGCCCCGCCCTTCATGAACCTGGGGGGCCAGACCAACGTCAAGGGCGTCTTCACGCCGGGTCTACTGTCCAGCATGAACACGCTGGGCATCTTTATCCCCTTCACTTACGAACCCAACATCAATATGCAAATGCCCGACCTGTACTTCGCCTCCTCCGCCCTGCACGAATATGCGCATTACAAGGGGTTCGCCCGGGAGGACGAAGCCAATTTCATCGCCTATTACGTCTCGAAAGGCTCTCAGGACACCGATTTTTCCTATTCGTCCACCATGCTGGCTTTAAATCATGCGCTGAGTCAGCTCGGCGACAAAAACCCGGAGCTTTACGCGTCCGCGTACAGCCTGCTGTCCGACGCCGTTAAAAGGGATTTTGACAACAATGCCGTATACTGGTCGGCGTTCAAGAAATCGCGCGAGACTAATGAGGCCATAAACAACCGTTATCTTCAATCCAATAACCAGGAAGACGGCGTGCAAAGCTACGGCCGTATGGTAGATCTTTTGATCGCGCTTGACCGCACGGGCGAATTATAAATCATTTTATCCGGCGAAGCGGTGGACGAAAAACTCAACGACCACGCCTATATCGTCCCGGGGCTGGGCGACGCAAGCGACCGTCTGTTCGGAACGAAGTAATAATGAAGCCGCTTTTCTTTTAGAAAAGCGGCGCAAAAGAAAACCTGGCCCTGTAAAATTTGGATCCCTTTTCTTTTTTATAGATAAGGGGTCTTATTTATTTCTTCTCATCCTTAATATTCATCTTCTCCTTGATCACATATTGGGGCTGCTTGTTTAAGGATATAAACGTCCTACCCATATACTCGCCCACCAGGCCGACAACCAGCAAAACAAGGCCGCCTATGAACAGCAGCATCGCCATGTTGGACGTCCAGCCCATCAGTATGGACTCGGGGTCCAAAAGCTTTTGTATGATCAGCACGATTCCGATAATGAATCCGAGTATGGAAAATACAATCCCGGTCACGGTCGCCACCCGAAGCGGCTTGATGGAAAAACTGGTAAATCCGTTCATCCAGAGGGATATCAGCTTGCTCAGGCTGTAGCCCGAGGCCCCGTCTGCCCGTTTTTTATGTTCGACCGGCACGTCAGTGATGCTGGAAGTCGTACGCAGTACCAGCCCGCCCAGATAGGGGTACGGGTTTTCATAGCGGACAATCTCATTAACCACAAATCGTTTCATGGCCACATAACTGGACATAAACAGGTTTTTCGGCTTGCCCAGCATGATCTCGGACATCCGGTTGTTGAGCCAGCTCCCAAAATTCCTAAATACGCTGTGCTGCTTGTCCTCATACCGCGCATAGACCACGTCAAAGCCATCTTCAATCTTGGCGATCAGCTTGCCGGCTTCCTCCGGCGGTGTCTGCCCGTCGTCGTCCAGGCAAACCACCATATCGCCCCGGGTCTCGCGGAGTCCGGCCATCAGCGCGGAATGCTGCCCGAAATTCTTGGAAAAAGAGACCATCCGCACATTTTCGTACTTTTCGCACAATCCCCTGATTACCGAAAGCGTTCCGTCCGGCGAGCAGTCGTTCACCAGTATGACCTCAAACGCCTGCGCCGCAAAAGCGGAGAATATATCGTCCACAACCTTCCCGATCGAACTTTCAGACCTGTAGCAGGGGATCACAAAGGATATCATATCAGTTTACTCCTTTAAAAAATGCCTTTACGCAATCCGAGATATAGCAGATCTCGCTTTCCTTCAAACCGTAAAACATGGGAAGGCGCACCAGCCGGCCGCTCTCCCTGGTGGTATACTCGTCCTCCCCCGAAAACCTGCCGTACCGCCGCCCGGCGGGTGACGTATGCAAGGGCACATAGTGAAAGACGCACAATACGCCCTTTTCCTTCATAAAGTCTATAAAGCGTCCGCGCTCTTCAATATCGCGGCATTTGATATAGAACATATGACCGTTATGTACGCAGCCTTCGGGCACATGCGGCAATTCGATCAAGCCTTCTTCTGCAAGGGGTGCAAGCAATGTCTCATACAGCCGGAAAGCCGCAAGCCTGCTTTCGTTGATCTCGCCGGCCACTTCAAGCTGGGACAGCAAATACGCCGCATTGATCTCGCTCGGAAGATAACTGGACCCCACGTCCTGCCAGGTATACTTGTCCACCTCGCCCCGCCAGAACTTGCTGCGGTCGGTGCCCTTTTCCCGGAGCATTTCGGCGCGCTCAATATATTTTTTACGGTTTAAAAGCAGCAGCCCGCCTTCACCCATGGAATAGTTCTTGGTCTCGTGAAAGCTGTATGTTCCGAAATCGCCCATGGTCCCCAGCACGCGTCCCTTGTAGGAGGCCATCATCCCCTGGGCGGCGTCTTCCAGCACAAGCAAGCTATGTTTTTTCGCCAGTGCAAGAATACCATCCATCTCGCAGGACACGCCTGCATAATGCACAACAATGACCGCCCTGGTCCTGCCGGTCACCGCCTGCCCGATCTTGTTTTCATCAATGTTCATGGTGTCCGGACGTATATCCACAAAAACGCATTTCCCGCCCCGCATGGCAACGGCGTTCGCGCTGGATACAAAGTTGTAGGAAGGCAGTATCACTTCGTCCCCGGCAGAGATTTCGGATAATATCCCCATCATGTCCAGGGCATGGCTGCAGGACGTTGTCAACAGCGCCTTTTGGGTTTTAAGCCTTTCTTCAAACCATCCGCTCACCTTTTTGGTATACGGACCGTCCCCGCAAATTTTTTTGTTGGCGGCGCAGGCGTCCTCAATATAGCCGATCGCGGTCTTGACGTATGGCGGAACATTAAATGGAATCATGCGGTAAAACGCTCCTAAAAAAGTATCGCTAAAAACTAAAACTTCAAAGACCATTTTACTACTTTGGGCGGCCTATTACAATATATTTGTTCATATACGCGCCTTCAGGCCCCCACGCCCGCCCCGCCTATAAATAATTCATTGCTAAAAAAATAGGTTTTTGTTAAAATAATTAAAAATAATCTGTTTTTTATGAAAGAGGCATTCATATGTACGATTTGGAAAACAAAAAAGGCTTTATATGCGATATGGATGGCGTATTATACCACGGTAACACGCTTCTGCCCGGCGCGCGTGAATTCCACGAATGGCTGGTCGGCAATAACAAAAGATACATCTATTTAACGAATTCCAGCGAATACTCCCCGCGCGAGCTCAAACAGAAGCTTAAGCGTCTGGGCCTGGAGGTGGAAGCGGAGCACTTCTACACCAGCGCTCTCGCGACGGCGAACTTTTTAAAAAGCCAGTGCCCGGGCGGCAGCGTATATGTGATCGGTGAGCCAGGCCTGCTAAACGCGCTTTACGACGTCGGTTTCACCATGAACAACGTGAACCCGGACTATGTGGTGGTAGGAGAGACCCGGGCGTTCAATTACGAAATGATCGAGCATGCGACCCTGCTGGTGCAGAGCGGCGCGCAGCTGATCGGAACAAACCCGGACATCACCGCCCCTTCCGAAAAAGGGATCATCCCGGCCACCAGAGCGCTGATTTCCCCCATCGAGATGGCGTCGGGCAGAAAAGCGTACTTCCTCGGCAAACCCAACCCGCTGATGATGCGTATCGGTCTCAAGATGCTGGATGTGGACAATGAAGACGCATGCATCGTCGGCGACCGCATGGACACGGATATTGTTGCGGGCATCGAAAGCGAAATCGACACCATCCTGGTCCTTTCGGGCGTCACCAGCCTGGATAACGTCAAAAAATACGCCTACCGTCCCAAATACGTACTCAAGGGCGTGGGCGATATATTCGTGTAGAATAAAAATATGAAGCCCCGGCCTTTTGGCCGGGGCTTTTTTATATTTCAGTCCTCCATGAATCCGTTCAACAAACGTATGTATTTCTTTTTGTCCCGCTCCCAGTTCAGATTCTCGGCCAGCACAATCTCCTCGATTGTCCTTGAAAGCGCGCTGTTGAGCGCGGCCATGCCGCTTTTCCACAGCAGTTCGATGGAAGACTTCCGTTTGAATATATACGCGATCTCCTCCACCATATCCTCCTTGATCTTCTTCGCGGCCTCCGCCGGAACTTTGCCATGCAGCAGTTCGAAACTGGCGTTCGCCTTATAACGGCTTTTATAGTAGCGCACAAAGTTGTTCAGATCGTCCTCAATCTTTCCGCCGTCCATCTTGAACACGATCAGAAAGAACAGATGCCACTGGAAATCCACGTTAATCAGCCGGAAAATGGTGCCGAGTACAGTCGAGCAGAAAACGTCGTCCACCGCCAGCAGGTCGCGGTCAATCTTGATATGCCGGTCAAACAATATCTCCTCGCCCGAAAGGTTGTTGGTGATATAAAAGATATCCAGCATTACCCGGCCGTAATCACTGATATCGCCGGCGTTATTCACAATTAAAATGTACTGCAGGATGCTGTCGCAGCTTTTTTTAAAATCGGTCACAAATCCGAGCGAACTGGTCATCTTGTTCGCAATGGTGTCATGGATCATTTTAGAAAGTACGCTGTCAATGCTCCGGATACGATGCCGCATATGCGCGTTGTCGTCCCGCTTGTAACGCCGGTACAACTGGTGCAGCTGCCGGTCGATCAGATTTAAATTCTCCTTGATGGAGACCATGCTGTCCAGCACCAGGTCATCCAGCACCACATAGGAATTGTTCTTGTATACGATCTTGTGCTCGATCTCTCCCCAGAAGATATTGACCAGACTCCTGATCTGCAGCTCAAAATTAAGTTTGGTATCCCCCTCTTCCAGCCTGCCGTCTATCTTGTAGATGTCAAATCCGTTCTTTTGCTTCTGCGGCTGCTTTTCGGACAGCTTTAAACGCAGATTCGGGTTTTCGCCGCTGTAATAATAAATATGATCATCGGTCTTGTCGAAAAGGGATAAAATGAGATCATACACGTACTTCTCATCGTCCACAAACTTGCACTCAATGCGCAGGCCAATGATATCCTGCATGTTGTACACCGATTCCTCCTTGGAGGAAAAGATGCGGTAATAGCTGTTTTTGATCATCTTTTCCCGCACACTGGCAGGTTCTTTGATCCTGTAATTCACGGTAAGCGTATACAGGCTTTTTTCGCAAAGTATTTTTTCGATCCATGATTTGAGATCCAGCGCCGTACCGTCAAAACCGTCTCTGACCGTTTCATAAAATTGAACGATCTCGTCAATATGTTTGAATATCTTCAGTTCCATGCGCCAACCAACTCCATACATTTTCTTAAAGGATTTGAAAAGTATTTGACACATTTATTATACCCTATAAACCATCCGCGCGCAAACAAGTCGGACAATTATTTAAAGGATTTCCCCGGAAAACCGCTCATAAGGAAGCAAATCACCCTATTTGTGCTGTTTATAGTATTTTGTCTGTTTTATTTTCTGTTTTTTTACTAAAAAGCCCTTTTTTAATTGATTATTGTCACTTAATACAGTATAATTTCATTAAATTCATTACATTATTCTGTTAATAAATTAAAAATGGAGGATTTAACATGAGCAAACACCGCACCATGACTCTCATCTCCGGCGCACTTATACTCTTCTGTCTCGGCATCATTTATATCTGGAGTATATTCAACAAGCCGGTGTCCGCTTACTTCAGCGGATCAGATGTGTCCTATACCTTCAACATCATGCTGGTGACTTTCGTAGCGGGCATTCTGATCGGCGGAAGATTTCAGGACAAAAAAGGTCCGCGCATCGTTGTACTGATCGGCGGCATTCTTTTTGCGGCCGGGATTCTGATTTCATCCGTAATCCCTGCCAGCATACCCGGTCTGTTTCCCGTGTTTTACGGCGGCCTGGCCGGCTTCGGCGTCGGAATGGCCTACACATCGGCCCTTTCCTGCATTCAGAAATGGTTCCCGGACCGCAGGGGTCTGGCCAGCGGCGTTCTGGTCAGTGCATTCGGCGTATCCACCGTCGCCTTCGGCCCGCTTGCAAGCAACATGCTGAATTCCTTAAACCTCAGTATAAACAATACGCTGCAGATCCTGGCGATCATTTTCTTCGCTGTGGTGATCGTCTTCGTATGGTTTATTAAAAATCCGCCCGAAGGATACATGGCCGATTTCAAACCGAAATCCAAGGCTGTTTCTTCGACAACCGAACAGTTTTCGCCTTCGGAGACGCTCCGTACATGGCAGATGTACTTTATTATTCTATGCATGGCCATGCTTACGCTCTCCTACTTCATCCTGATCCCCAAGGTGACGGCGCTCAGCCAAACGGTCAAGAATTTTGCGGATTATGCGGTTCTCACCGTTTCCTTAAGCGGCGTCGCAAGCGTTGCCGGCCGGCTGGTTATGCCCATATTATCCGATTATAAGGGGCGTAAATTCGCCTTTATGATCCTGTTCATCGTCATCCTGGCTTCCATGGCATCGCTTATTTTTGTCACCGGTCCCCTGTGCATCGTGTTCATTTGGGCGGTGGCATTCTGCTACGGCGCTTCCGCCGGCGTGTTCCCGGCTTTGACTGCCGATTATTTCGGTTCAAAAAACATGGGAGCAAACTACGGAATCGTCATGATCGGCTTTGCGGGCGCGGCGGTTCTCGCGGGCAGTATCGCATCGAATTTCGTATCGGCCGATTCCGTCTCCAATTTTGCTTTCATCATTCCGGTGATCGCATGCTCGATCGGCATCGTGCTTATGACAGCATTGAAGCCGCCCGTCAAAAAAGCAAAGTAATCCCTGCAAACAAAAAACCCGCACATCTGCGGGTTTTTGTTTGCATTCATTTGGCTTACTTCAGCAATTCTTTGGCCTGCAAATATATCGTTGGCCTGCGCTTCCAGTTCGGCGGCAAAAGGCATGGGGTTAAAAAGCCCGCCCAGCCGCAACCGCTGCATCCAAGTTGGTCCTCCATTCTGGCCGAATATAATTTTTATAGCATCTCGGATGCCGTTTCCCTGCTTAATTCCATTTGTTCTTTCCCCTCTGGAAACCGGACAAAATCCCGACACAGATCACTTCATTTTGCATGATGCCGGCAATGCTATTTTTTTTTAATACTTACAAATTGTCAATAGCTTTTTTGTAAACAATCGTTCATTTTAACAAATAAAAAAATGTTCCAGTCCATAAAAAAAGGTTCGGCAAAGGAACCTTTTTCTTCTTTTATGCGCATAAAATATTTTCAGACAGAGTCACTTGTCCTTTTTCGTATAAACGTATTTTCCGAACTTGACGCGAAAAATGACCAGATAGGTCACAATAGCTGCCAAAACGAAACCGATGTTGATCCAGGAAAAAACAGATGCCTGGTTGTTGGTATCATAAACCAGTTCCAAAACAGTCAGGGGCAGCATGCCCAGGCCGACGATCCAGCAAAATTTGCGCAGCAGTTTTGCATGGTCTTCCTTGATTGCCTTCGGATAATCGTTTTCGTAGATTCTTCCTTGTCCGCGAATTGCGTAATAAAGAACGTAAGCCGCTATGAACAAGTTAAAATACAACATAAAATCGTACAAGAACTTTTCCTCCTATAATTTGCTTATTTTTACACCATCCGGCGTGTCTTTCACTTCATATCCCATTCGGGCGATTTCGTCGCGAATCCCGTCCGCGGCTTTCCAGTCCTTTTTCGCCCGTGCCTGCGCGCGTTGTTCCGCCAGCTTTAGGATCTCTTCCGGGACGCTCTCATCCTCTCTGGGAGGCAGCAGGCCCAGCACGTCCAGCAATTCGTCCAGAACCGCCAGTGCCTCTCCTGCGCTCTCTGCGTCCCCGCCTTCCGCAAAAAGCGTGTTGATCTCGCGAATAAATTCGTAAAGCACCCCGATTGCGTCCGCGGTATTCAGATCGTCTTCCATCGCACAAATATAGTCGGCTTTCGCTTTGCTTACGGCTCCGGAAACGTTGATTTTATTTTCCTTGGGGTTCTCCATAACAAACCGCAGGTTTTCCCTGCAGTTTTTTATCCTGGCAAGCGCGGATTCGGCCTGTCCAATGAGATCACGGGTAAAATTGATCGGATTTAAATAATGCGATCCCAGCATAAACAGCCGGACGGCGATGGGGTCGAATTCCTTTATAATATCCCTTACGGTAAAAAAATTTCCCTCGGACTTGGACATCTTTTTATTGTCGATATTGATATATCCGTTATGCATCCAGTAATGCACAAACGGCTTGCCCGTCGCGCTTTCGCTCTGTGCGATCTCGTTTTCATGGTGCGGGAACAAAAGGTCCTGCCCGCCGCCGTGTATGTCGATCGTATCCCCAAGGTACTTCATGCTCATGGCCGAGCACTCGATGTGCCAGCCCGGCCGTCCTTCCCCCCAGGGGCTGTTCCAGCTGACCTCTCCCGGCTTTTTTGCCTTCCATAAGGCAAAATCCATCGGGTTTTTTTTACAGTCGTTCACTTCGATCCGGGCGCCCATTTCCAAATCATCCAGGTTCTGCCCGGAAAGTTTCCCGTATCCCGAAAAGCTCGCAGTGTCAAAATAGACGTCCCCACCCACCTCATATGCATGTCCGTTTTGGGTCAGCTTTTCGATCAAGCGGATAATGTCGTCTATATGCGAAGTGGCGCGCGGATGGTGCGTCGCCTTTTTGATATTCAGCGCGCCGGCGTCCTTAAAATATTCAGAGATATAGCGGTCGCCCAGTTCGGGCACCGTCACACCCTCCTTCGCGGCCGCCGCGATCATCTTGTCGTCCACGTCCGTAAAATTCTGAACAAAATTCACGTCGTATCCGCGGTATTCAAGGTATCTTCTTAAGGTGTCGAAAACAATGAAAGGCCGCGCGTTTCCTATATGAAAATAGTTGTATACGGTGGGCCCGCACGCATAAATGCGCACGCTGCCGTCCTCTATCGGAACAAACTCCTCTTTCTTCCCAGTCAAGGAATTTTGAATTTTCAAGCTTTTCCTCCGCCCGGACCGCCCCGTTTCCGGGCCGGCCAAATGATTCTTCGTTTCATTATAATATAATTATTTCCTATTGTCCACAACGGCCGCAACATTATTTTCAATGCCATACCGCCCGCATCGCAACCTTTTTTACTATGATCGAACCAGTAAAAATTCATTTTACATACTTCTTCGTATCGGCGGAATTCGCAAACAAAAAGCGCAGCCCTCTTACATCAGATGGGCTGCGCTTTTCAAAACTTGGCGGAAAAAACTGAAACAGGTTATACTGAAGCCCATATCGCAATGGGCATTCGCGCTTCTTACTTCCCCAGCTTCTCCAATTCATTGATTACCCAGCCGCACACATTTTTCATCACCGGCTGGCAAATGCTCTCGTATTTATCGGCCTTCTCCCTCTTGACCTGCTCCGCATCGTTGAAATCGATGTTCAACATCTTATCACATATATTGTCGCCGAATTCGCTCTTTACATATTCAATCAGCTCGGCGCCCAGCCTAGCAGATGTCTCTTGGCCGAGCGCTTCATCGCCCACAGGGAGCTTCAGCCCAAGAAAAAGCAGCGCGCCGCTCACCACCCCGCATACGGATACATGCGAATGGCATATCCCGCCGCCGAATGGCGTAGCAATGTCCTTCATCCAGGGCTCGGCCATATCGTAATATTCGGACAGAGCCAAAAGGGTGGTCACCGAACAGCTCGTGCCGGTCCCGTAGGATATCCCATCCCAGAAACGGCTCAGAATCTTGTTCATTCTCTCATTTTCCATATATTTTCTCATTTTTTTCATTCGCTGTTTTGGAGAAACAATAGATTCTATGCCTAATTATAAACGATTTTGATCAAACCTCGCAATAATCGATATCCAAAAGCTTGCATAGCATGCAAAGTTTTCTCGTCGGATCGCCCATAAACATAACCTGGTGATGCGTCCCGCCCATTTCCAGCCAGCCTTCCATACTCTTCTTGACCCCGCTGTCCGGTTTGAAGAACGTATAGTTCATGGGTATGCCGGGGATCTCCGCCGTATCCAAATTCTCGCCCTTGGATACCACCAGCCTGTACATGTCTCCCTCGATCGCAACCAAAGTGGTAATCACGGCTCTGCCCGGCTGTGCGCTGAACACCGCGGTCGGCGGATTTTCCAGGTCGCCGATATCAAGCGGCCGGTCGATCAGCTTAACGGGCCGGTCTTTACGGGCCACCTTCCAGTTGCCTTCACCCATATGGCTCAGCATGGTCGCATCCCGCCTGAAATCCAGCGAATACATCTCGGTAAAATGCGGGTCCTTGTCAATCAGATGGCCGATCATGGTCAGAGCGACCGTATTGGTGTCACCTTCCGCACAGTATCCGTACCCTTTGGCCAGCAGGTTTGTGCCACCCAGTATGGGAATCTGCTTAAACCTGCCGTCTTCCTTAAAGACGTCGAATTGTGGGCTGAATCCCTGGTAATCCATATCGATCATATACTTTTCAAAGGCAATCTGCAGACGGGCCGCATACTTGTGGCTCTCGGCAGGCAGATTTGGATCAAGCTCGAAATTCTTCTTGTCCTCCTCAATCTGCGCGTTGATCTCAGCATCAGAAACCTTGTCCATGTACCGGTAAACGTCGCCTATGCTCTCGTCGTTGACTTCGACGCCAAACATTTTATAAAAGGAAAAGTCATCGCCCTTGATGTCTCCCATTCCCTTCATTCTTCCAAATTTGGCAATGCGGAGTTTTTTCAAGGCCGTGCGCGTATATGCGCTCTGCGCCCAATCGCTGAAATAGGAATAAAAAGCGTCGCTCTCCCAGTCTTCCACGATGATATGCGGGTCGACACCCAGACGCATCACCATGTTGCTGGTGTCCTGAATGCCATGGATGCCCTGGTTGGTGGTCAGCAGGCTCCAGTTCCAATCCTGGGTCACGCTGGGAAGGGGTTGTATGCAGGCCAGGAGCAGGGGCAGTTTGTTGTCCTTTAAGGCCTGTACCACCCGCATGCCCGGGCTGTAAATCAGGTTAACAACCATGATCCCGTCATACTCTTTGTCGTTGAAATATTTGACAACCTTTTCAATCTGCTTACGATCTTTCGCGACCTGCGGAAAGTCTATATCGGCGGCGCCTTTCAGCCTCTCGACGACACTCTTCGCAAATTTCTCCTGGTTTTCGGGTATTTCCGGTTGCGAAACATCATATAATCCGTGCATTACGCCAAGAAAACCAATCTTCGGTTTCTGTTTGATAATCATATAAAATTCCTCCTTTATTTGAAATGAAAATCTTATCCTCCAAACGACCCTGTTCTGCATTTATTTTTTGCTAATATGAACCCAATCAAACCAAATATTTGTTTTTGGAAATTCTAGTAGAATCAATGTTAAATATTGGGTTTGATTTATTTACGATATTAAGTTTTTTTCGTTTCCATTATCCGTCCTTATCCGCAATGCAAATCGGTAAGAATGAACGGTTATGGTTTGATATGCAGGCCTGTATATATAAGCCTATGCAGGCCCGCATCCCTTTATCAAACCATGATCTGCGTGCGCTTTTAATTTCAAGAATTATTAGGCCCGCAAGGGTCTTTTTTAATAAGAAATCACTATTTTCCTGCCCGCATCGGACGATTCTATAAGAGAATCGATCATGACAGCTACTTTGTAGCCGTCTTCGAATGTGGCGCCCTGAGGTCCGATCTCCTTGCCGTTCGCCACGCAATCCAGCAGATGGGCGACCAGATTTATATGGCCGTGCTCCCAGCCGATGTTGTGGCCCTTGGGCCACCAGGCGCTCATAAAAGGATGCATCGGATCGTTCACGGCTACGTTTGTGTAACCCATCACTTCGGGCAATACGGTTTCCTTCAGGTCAACTTTCAGGTAGCTCGGGTTCTCCAGATCGAAAACCAGCGAGCCTTTCGTTCCGTACACTTCCCAATAGAGTTGGTTCTTCCGGCCGTGCGCAGCGCTAATCCCTTCCAGCGTGCCGGTCGCGCCGCTCTTGAATTCGATCAATGCGCGCATACCGTCATCCAGCTTCACATCCACCATGCCGCCGGCTCTTGTCGGTCTGCGTTTCGGATAGGAACGGATATCGCCCAGAATGGTCGAAACTTCGCCGCATAAAAGCTGCGCCTGGTCAAATATATGGGAAGCAAGGTCCTGGGTATTTCCGGACATATTCTGATACCATACATCTTCAACAGGCTGATCCAACGGCAGAGCATATTCCTGGTGATACCTTCCATAAAAATGGACGATCTCGCCGATGGCGCCCTTTTGAATCAGTTCCCACGCCATTCTTACGGCAGGCAGAAACCTGTAGTTGAAGCATACCATGTTCTTAACGCCGTATTTATTGACGGCATCCAGCATCCGTTTTGCATCCTCCCGGCCGATGGCCATCGGTTTTTCGCACAGAACGGCTTTTCCGTTCTTGGCGGCGTCGATGCAGGGCTGGGCGTGCACCTTGTCAAGAGCGACATTATCAAAAATATCGATGTCGGGATTTTTAACCATTTCTTCCCAGCCTACGTATGCTTTTTCATATCCATACCTGTTGGCTGCGGACTGCGCTCTTTCCATCGTGGTCGCGCTTATCCCAACCAGTTTGGGTATATAATTCGTTTCGAACAGATAACCAACCTTTTTAAACGCATTCGAATGCGCTTTTCCCATAAAGCCTCTTCCAAAGACGCCAATGCCGATTTCTTTTCTCGGTTGGGTTTCGTCCCACGCGCTATATCCAATACCTATATCCTTTACTTCATCAGACATCGTAAATCACTCCTTTATTATTTAAAATGCAAGTATTCTTTTAAAATAAACGTTTTTTATTGTATCCAAAATTAAAATCTAATTTATTTATCTTCCGGAAATCTGTATTTCACGTTGGCTGCAATCGCCAGGAATATGCAGTCGCCTTCGCCGATGTTCTCAAAGCAATGGCTGGATCCGTACTGCATTTTGATGGCTTCATCCGGGCCCACGTCAAAAACTTCTTTACTGCCGTCCGGATTGGTGATGGTCATTCTGCCTTTTCCCTTCATCACATAATATACTTCTTCGTCAACGGTATGGGGATGGGTTCCGCAAAGAGCGCCTTCCGCCAGATTGCACCAGTTGATAAAAAGCATACTGGAATCAAAGTCATCGGTATGTCCTTTGATGTCCGCTATATCAGGGTCTTTACCGTATACGACGGCAACGTCCATATGGCCGTGACCGGCGGCAAAGCCTTCACCGGAAATACTTTCAGCATCTTTAACAGTTCTTTTAATATTCATATCAATACCTCCTGAATATCTTTTTAAATTTAATGTGCTCCCAAAAACTAACCACATTTATTAAAAAGAATACTTGCGAACTTATTTACCGCTTCATATTTATACTTGCACTTTTTAATTGCCATATCTTTGTGGTATGTACATTCCTTCACACAATTGAAAAAGGATACCTGAGTCATTTTTTATCCTTTGCCGGCGCCGCGCACGGATGCCGGCAAAGGACTGTTTTAGATTTTTTGTTTTTTCAGCGTAGCTTTTTAGCTGCTTTTCGCTCCGTTCAGAGGAAGCATGCTCCTCCAGTCAGGATTATCCCCGCTGGTGTCCGGCGTCGTCATCAGGTCAACAGTCTTACCCTCTTTCGCAAGGGCGATGTAAGCTGCTGCATCCTTGTAGGGCAACAGATTCGCTGTATTTACATTTTCAGGCGTTACAGAAGTGATGGGGCATTTCACAAATTTCGGGAAATCAATGCCCGCAAAGTAAGCCCGCACTTGCTGGAACACCAGATCGCCTTCCGCCGTGGATGCGATCTGGTCAACCATCATTTTCAGGTCCGGGTTGGCTTTCATTTCTTCCCATGTCTCTTCATAGCCGTTCTCGGTCGCGATCGGGTAGAAATTGTCTTTGCCAACGGTCTCCAGAACTTTCCGCACGCCGTTCGTCATGGCTTCGTTTCCAACGAATATGCCGTCAAAATCTCCGCCCGTTTTGGCCATGCAATCCTGCATCACATTCATGGCGCCGTCTGTCATCCATCCGCCCGTCTGATTGTAGACGATGTTGTCTTCGAATACTTCTTCAACTGTTTTGCCCAGCTGTTCGCTCAGGTAGGTCAGGAATCCCAGCCTCTGGAGTTCGATCGTGCTCTGGCCGTATGCGCCTTCAATCAGAACGAACTTCGGGTTCTCGGGATCCGCAGCCTGGGGAAGTAACCATGTCGCGGCATTGACGCCGTTCTGGTACCACGGCCCCGAGCAGCTGGCCGTCGGCGTTCCTACGCCACCAAGATCCGGCAGGGTGGTGATGAAAAAGATCGGGATGTTCGCGTCGTTCGCCAGCTTGGCGCATGCAGCGCCGTTGTCGGTCGTAACGTCGCACAGAACGATCGCATCCACTTTCTTCGCGATCATATCCTGCACATTGTTGGTCTCTTTTTTAGGATCATAGTCGGAAGATGTTTTTGTGATTGTCCAGTTCAGATCTTTACCAAGGCCTTCAAACACCTGGAAGCTCTGCTCGTAGTAAATGTCCGGTCCTGCAAGCACATAGCCGATGCTCTTGTCCATGGCTGCCGAATAATCCGGGCCCGCTGGCGCTTCCGATGCCGCTTCCGAACTGGCCGGAGCCGCGGACGATTCTGCGGGAGCAGCACTGCTTTCCGCAGGAGCTGGGGTCTGGGTGCAGCCAACGAACACCAACGAAACGCACAGTATCGCTGCGACCACTACCAAAAGTTTTTTCTTCATTTGAGTTTTTCCTCCTATTATTTTTTATTCATGGCTAAGGTTAGCCATTGAATCTTGATTAAAATATTATTCATTCTTATAACGTATCTGATTCATTAACACGGCGCCGATTATGATACAGCCGGTGACGACATATTGGAAAAATGACGAGAGACCTATAATATTCAGCGCGTTTGATATAATGCCCATCCAGATGGTTCCGAGGAAAGTTCCTATGATGTTTCCTTTGCCGCCTGCCAGCGCCGTTCCGCCGACGACCGCGGATGCGATTGCCCGCATTTCAAGGTCCACGCCCAGGTTCGGGTTGCCCACTTCATTTCTGGAAAGCATCAGCACCGTTGCCAAAGCGACCAGGGCGCCGTTTATGGTATACATTGATAATTTGAAGTTTTTAACATTGATGCCGGAAAGGAACGCGGCTTCGGGGTTATCGCCCACTGCGTACAGCCAACGGCCAAACCGGGTAAAGCGGATAATTAAGAAGAATACAATCACAACCGCGATCATGATGTAAACCATCAAAGGCAGGGTCGCCCAACGGATGTCCGTCGCAAAACCCATCTTTCCCGGGATCGGGTATTCCGCTCCGTTTGTTGTGATATTCGCAAGGCCCTTATAAATTGCCATAAAGCCGAGCGAAACGATAAAAGGCTCCATTTTTGTACGTGAGATCAAAAGGCCCATGCCAAAGCTGCCCGCGATAGCCACCCCAACGCCGATCGCGACGCCGGGGATTGCCGTGTCCATATCCTTTACAATAAGAGCCATCACGCAGGATACAAAAGAAAGCTGCTGTCCGACGGACAAGTCGATGCCGCCCGAAATCATCAGCATGCACATGCCTATCGCCATAATGCCGGGAACCGCAAACTGTTCCATCAGGATGCTGAAGTTAAACGGTGTCGCAAAATTAGGCGCGATAAGCCCCACAATAACTATAAAAATAATCAGGCCAAAGAGCAAATATGTATTGTCGCTCGATATAAACCTTTTTCCGAGCGGCGCTCTTTCCATGCGCATCTCATTTTGTACTTTGTTCATTTTACACTACCTCCCAATGCGTATTGAAGAATTGTTTCCGAATCCAATTCCTGCTTTTGTATTTCTGCTATTATCCCGTTGTTCTTCATGATCATCACCCGGTCGCTCATCGCGATGACTTCGGGCATATCAGATGAAATCATCAGGATGCTCTTGCCTTCGCGGCACAACTGAACCATCAAATGATAAATTTCTTCCTTTGCGCCAATGTCCACGCCTCTTGTCGGTTCGTCAAAAATAAAGACCTCCCCGTCCGTGATGAACCATTTACAGAACGCGATCTTTTGCTGGTTTCCGCCCGAAAGGTAGCAGACTTTCTGATCGGGGCCCTTGCATTTGACTCTAAGCTTGTCAATATATTTTTTCGTAATCGTCCAGTCGAATTTCGGATTGATGAATTTCTTGCCTCTTTTCACCGTCTGGGCGATAATCGCATTTAAGGAAATCTTCTGACGGATGAACAGTCCCGTCAACTGCCGGTCCTCGGTAACCATGCACATGCCTGCTTCTATTGCGTCTTTTGGCGTTTTGACCTTTATTTTCTTGCCGTTGATAAAGACTTCTCCGCTTTTAGCTTTGCGCCTTCCAAACAGGAGTTCCGCAAGTTCGGTGCGTCCCGCGCCGACAAGTCCGGCAAAACCCAGGATCTCGCCCTTGTGCAGATTGAATGATACGTCATTCACGCCGGGGCCCGACAGATTTTTCACTTCCATGATAACATCGCCGATTTCGACTTCGTCCCTTGCATAAAATAAGGAAGCGTCGCGGCCCACCATGTCTTTGATGATGGCTGCCTCATCGAGTTTTTCCACGGCCCTGTCATACGTCCTGATCTTCCGCCCGTCGCGGATGACGGTCACCCGGTCCGCAATACGGAACACCTCCTCCAGATGATGTGAAATATAAATGATTCCGATGCCGCTTTGCTTCAAGGTCGCCACCATATTTAAGAGCTGGTCAATCTCATGGGCGCCGAAAGATGCCGTCGGCTCATCCATAATAATTATCTTCGCTTCCTTCACAAAAGCCTTGGCGATCTCAACAAACTTCTGCTGCGCCGGTCCCAGGTTGCGTACAACGGTAGATGGATCAATGTTGGTCACGCCTATGCTTTTCAATATCTCCCTGGTTCGCCGGTTCATTTCCCTGCGATCCACGATCAATCTGTTGGTGATCTCCTTGCCAACAAAAAGGTTTTCCATCACCGTCATATTGCGCATCAGCGTATGTTCCTGGTATATGGTCTCGATACCCAGTTCCATCGAAAGCGCGGGGGAAAGTTTCCCCTCAACCTTTTTTCCGTCGATGACGATTTCGCCGGTATCCGGCTGGTACGCCCCCGACAAAATCTTGATAAACGTCGATTTTCCTGCGCCGTTCTCGCCGCACAGGCAATGCACTTCGCCGGATTTGATTATGAAATCAAAATCGGCAAAAACAGTCACTCCAAAAAACGATTTGGATACGTTTGTGATTTCCAGCAAATTATTATCGCTCATTGATCACCATCCCTTTCTGCTCTTCTAAGAACAATCATCCCGCAGATCATACGGTTCCTCCTTTTAGGCATACTAAAATATGCCTATTAATCCAAATATTTTTTAAATAGTTCTTGTTCTATTTATTTGGTTAAGTTTTCTACGCTATATATTTTTTAAAATCATTGCGTGTTCAGTCACTCATATAAATAATTATTCGTTTTTTCTTATATTTATGTTCACGTGCACGCAACCGGTGAAATCAATACTTGTACAACGGGTATCCGTCATCATCAAGTTTTTCTTTCAGCAGTACGCCCAGCCTCGTATACAGGAATTCCGTATCGGGCTCCATGCCGTCCATGACATACTTGGACAGTATCCGAAGCGAATAATACCCCTGCCCGTAAGGGTCCTGATAGATCGTCGCGTGAATCACATTGCTTTTCATCATTTTTTCGATATGCGCGTTGATGTCGAATCCGATGATCTTCACCCTGTTTTGCTTGCCAACGTCGGTGATCGCGTTGGCGGCGGATTCCAGACCGGTTGTCGTTGTCAGGAATATCCCGGTCAGGTCGGGATAATCATGTGCCAGCCTCTTGGTGATCTCATAGGCCTCGGTCACATTTTCAAAGTATTCGTACGGCCCGATTACTTCAACGTCCGGATACTGTTCGGCCATGACTTCCTGGAAGCCATCGTAACGTTCGTGCAGGGACGACGCCTGAGAAAAGCCGGATAGAATAGCCACTTTACCTTTGCTGCTGGTGAATTTTGCCATCAGTTCGGCCGCAACTCTTCCCGCGCGAATCGAATCCTCGCCCACAAAACACAGTCGTTTGCTCATGGGCACATCGTTGTTCAAAGTCACAACGGGTATTCCTGCCAGGATCGCGGCGTCCACATGGGGCTGCAGCAGGAGCGGATTCGCGGGGACGATCAGTATGCCGTCATATTTTTTTTCAATGATCTTCTCAAACTGAGATATCTGGGCCATCGCATCGTTAACCGCTTTTGTGTGGTAATACGTCACGCTGATTCCAAAATCTTTCAGTTCCCTTTCCGCATCCCTGATTCCGTCTTCAATCTTGCTGAAAAAGTATTCGGGGATGGTGGGCAGCAGGGCCGCCAGACGCACATCGCGCTGCAGCACCAGGGTCCGTGCGATCCTGTTCGGCTTATATCCGATCTCCTGGGACATATCCAAAACTTTCTTTTTGGTCTCTTCGCTGATGCGCCCCCTATTATTAAGAGCCCGATCTACGGTGCCTCTTGAAATCCCAAGCAGATTCGCAATGTCTTTTGATGTAATCCTTTTTTGCATCATATTATCCTTCGTAAGTTATTGTGGAAAACTATTCTTTTGCTCGGTTTTGTCGTTTTCGGGCCCGCGTTCTCGTGCACACAAGTTTTGTTAAAAAAATAATTATTTTCATTTTGTGGATTTTTCTGAAATCGGATGCATTTTCTTGCGAGTTTAAATACAAATTGGTCGTTTAAAAATATATATGTTTTATAACTGTATCCTATAACAATAATTCGTATAAGTCAATATCAAATAATTTTTTAATTCACAAATTGCAATTTATTTCTTATTTTTTATGTTTTAGTAGGTTTTCGTTCACATATTGAATTTTATTTCACACGCATTTTTTAATATTAAAGCCGAATTTACCATCCGTACTGCGCTTTTTCTACTGGATTCTCCAATTTTCAAACTGATTATGGTCAAAACGCTACGTGCAATGTCGATTGAACGCACGATTTAATAAAATATGATCCGTGCAAAACTATCGGCATCCAGGCTCGCGCCGCCGATCAGCCCACCGTCTATATCGCTCATGGCCATCAATTCGGTCACATTTTCCGGCTTCATACTTCCGCCATAGAGGATCCTGACAACGTCCGCCCAGTCCCCCGCCATCTCTCGCGCGGCGTTCCGGATGGCCTTTATCGTAATGTTCGCGTCCTGCGCCGTCGCCGTCCTACCCGTGCCGATGGCCCATATCGGCTCATATGCGATAATGATATTTTGCATATCATCGCCCAAAAGCCCCGACAGGGCAGCCTTGGTCTGCAGGCGAACGACTTCCTCGGTGAGCCCTGCCTCCCGCTGTTCCAGGCGCTCCCCCACGCAAACGATGGGTTTAAGTCCTTTTTGCAGCGCTTTTTTCACTTTTTTATTCACCAGCTCATCCGTCTCGGCAAAATACTCCCGCCGCTCCGAATGTCCAATAATCACATACTCCACGCCCAGTTCTTTCAAAATATCGGCGCTCACCTCGCCCGTATACGCACCGCTGTCCTCATAATGCATGTTCTGCGCGCCCAGCGCGACCGGTGAACCGGCCAACGCCTCCTGCGCGGCTGCCAGGCAGGCAAAGGGCGGACATATCACGATCTCGGCGTTTGCACCGCTTAAGCGCGTTTTCAGTTCAGAAATAAACCTCCGGGTTTCCCCGGGGGTCTTGTTCATTTTCCAGTTTCCCGCTATAACAGGTTTTCTCATTCGTCAGTCTCCTCAGCTTTTCCCCAGTTTCTTTATTCTCTCAAAAAATTCCGTCAGCTCGACCGTATACTGTTTATACAGATCCATATGTTTCTTATAGGTCTCATTCATTTTCATGTCGGGATGGTATACCTGCTCCACCTTCACGTGTTTTTGGGCGGTTTTAACAATATCCGGAAAAAGACCGATCGCGCTGCCCGCCAGCATGGCTGCGCCCCACATGGCGACGTCTTCGCGGTTTAAGCGGTGAAACTCCTTGCCCATCACATCGGCGTTCATCTGTGTCCAGAGCGGAGATTTCGCCCCGCCGCCGATGATCCGGACGGTAGATAAGTCATACTCGGGGTAGAGCGCCTCCAGCCGCTTCTCCGTAAGGGTAAAATCATACGAAAAGCTCTCCAGCAGAGCCCTGTAGAAATGCCCCTGTTTATGGCTCCAGTCAAACCCCATCCACATCCCGCGCAGCGAGCTGAGCAGGGGCATGGCGCTGCCGCCCAGAAGGCCGATGGCCATCATGTCGTTGCACCCCGGCTTCACTTTGCCCGCCTCGGCATCAACGCGTTCAAAAGCCTTGGAGAGCTTCTCCCCCTCCTGCCGAACGAACGTGTTCACAAACCAGTCCAGTGTGATACCCGACCCTGGCACGTAGTTGGTTTCATAATACTTCCCGGGCAGCGGCGCGGGAATCACATCCAGCCTCCGGTCCTTAAGGTCGGGGCGGTACTCCTCCACACAGCAGCTGAGCGCTCCGTAGGAAGACGCTTCAAAGATCATGTCGCCGGGCGATGTGATTGCGGCGCCCAGGCAGCCGGCCGCCTTGTCCCCGGCGCCGGATACCAGTGGAATCCCGCTTTGAAGGCCCGTCTTCCCGGCGATCGCCTTGGAAAGATATCCGCAGATAAAATCGGACTGCACGATCTTCGGAAGGGTGTCCATATCCATGTCCAGCGCTTTGCAGATGTCGGCCGACCATTCCCTTTTGCTCACATCCGCCAGTCCGGTCCATTGAATAAACGTCTGGTCGATAACGGCGTCATCTACGGGCATCTCGCTCAAACGGCCGATCATATACCCGCTGATCATCAGATACTTGACGATTTTTTTAGACTCGCCCGGAAACTCGTTTTTAAACCATTCCACCTTGCCGGCCATCTGCGGGGAATTGGTCCCGGCAATAGTCAGAAAATCATCCTTTAAAAATTCCATCTGCCTGGCCGCATAGGGGATATACCGGCTGTCCAGCGAACAGGACCAGGTCGTGATATCCCTCCAGTCCTTGTCCACGCCCATGAACCCGGCCATCTGGCCGGTAAACGCGATCGCCTGGATATCCTTTACCTTTTCGCCCAGCTGCCCGCAGACGTTTTTAATGCAGTTTACAGCCGATTCGAACAACTGGTCTCCCCGCTGGATAAATATCCCGGGGCCCGGCCGCTCGTCTCTCACCGGCTCGGAATAGATCGCCACACATTCGCTTTGTTCATTGTATACGCCGGCCTTGATAAAACTCGTTCCTAAGTCTACCGCCATCAACAACATTTTATTATTTCCTTTCAATTAAACCGATCAATATGCGTTCTTCACTATGGTCACGGTCCCGGTCGGGCAGGCCTTGTCGCACAGCCCGCAATGGATGCAGCTGGACGTCGTCTGCGTATCCTTCGCCATAATGATATCCACGCCCGAACTCGTTCCCAGCCTGTTCGCGCCGGCCTCGATCATCGCAAGCGCCGTCTTGTAGTCCTTGACACCGCCGGACGCCTTCACGCCCATTATGTCGCCCACCGTCTGCCGCATCAGCTTCACGTCGGCCACCGTTGCGCCGCCGGTGGAAAATCCGGTGGAAGTCTTCACAAAATGCGCGCCCGCCAGCTTGCTGACCGTGCAGGCCTTCACTTTCTCCTCATCGGTCAAAAGGCAGGTCTCAATGATGACCTTAACGATCGCCCGTCCGCGCACCGCGTTCACCACGCCTTCAATATCGCGTTTGACCAGCGCCCAGTCGTTGGATTTGATTGCGCCCACGTTGACCACCATGTCCACTTCTTTCGCGCCGTTAATCGCAGCATCCCCGGCCTCGTTGGCCTTTGCCTCGGGTGTGCACGCCCCCAGGGGGAATCCGATTACGCAGCAGGGCGCAACGCCGCTCCCGCTTAAAACGTCCGCAACAAATTTAATATACGAAGGATTCACGCAAACGCTCGCAAACTTATATTTTTTCGCCTCATCGCAAATCTTCCGCACGTCTTCTATCGAGGCGGCGGGTTTTAAAATGGTATGGTCGATGTATTTCGCCATGTCCGCAGGAGAATTCTCCTGGCCGGGCGTGGCCGCCGCAGCTTGGGGCTGTTCTTCCAGTCTCCTGTAGACCTCTTCGGTCACCTGTCTTACGATCTCATTGATATCCATGTCCAAACCTCCTACTGGTTTTTCACTCTGTATGTTTTCACTTTACTTAAAATACGATCACGGCTTTCATGATTCCTTTGTTCTTGATATCCTCAAACGCCTCTTTGATATCGCTGATCGGATAGAGCTTGGTGATGTATTTGTTTACGTCGATCTTTTTCTCGGCCAGCCAAGAGAGCACCTTTTTGTTCTGCGCCGGCGTCGACGCGTGCACGCCGAACACCCCTAATTCCTTGTAGTGGATGATGTTGCTGTCCAAAAACCCAGTGCTTTCACCCGGCAGACCGCCGAACAGGCTGATCCTGCCGCGTTTGGCGATGATCTTCAGCGCGTCCGCCTGAGCGGGGCCGGCAGAGCAGGCCACCACGGCAACGTCCACGCCGATTCCGTCCGTCACCTCCATCACAGTATCCGCCGGATTCCCTCCTTCGGGGGTCACGTGGATGCGGGGAAGAATCTTCTTCGCTTCTTCCAGGCGGGCACGGTTGGGCTCGATCATGATCACGTTCTTCGCGCCGGAGGCAAAAGCGAGTTCGGCATGCATGCATCCGATGAATCCGGACCCGAACACCGCCACATTGTCCCCTTCTTCGATTTGGAGGAATTCCTGCGCGTTCACCACGCAGGCGATGGGCTCGGCCAGCGCCGCGTCCTCATGGAGGATGCCCGCCGGCACCGGGTTCACATTGTTCATCTCAAAGAACCGGGCGGGGATCTCCATGTATTCCGCAAAACTGCCGTCATAATCAAATCCCAGGGTCTTAAGGTCGTTGCACATGTTGGTGTGGTCTTTCCTGCACATGTAGCACTCGCCGCATCCGAGGGCGGGCGCCACCGTCACAATGTCATACAGGTTGAATCCCTTGACCTTGTCGCCGATATCCACAATCCGGCCGCACATCTCGTGGCCGACCGTCACCCCGGGCGTTATCTTTTTGCTCCCGAACATGTACGTCCGAAAATCCGTCCCGCAAATCGAGCTCGCCAGCATCTTGATGACCGCCGAATCCTCTTTTGCTTTGGGGATCGGCTTTTGCTCCAGCGCCAGCTCGCCTTCGCCTTTGTATACGTAAGCTAACATTTTATTCTCCATCAATCAACATCTCCGAAGGGCAAAAACAGTATCTTGTTGAAGAACAGTCCGCCCTTGTCAATTTTCTTGAACATCTCGGGCGCCTCGTCCAAAGGCAGCTTGTGGCTGATCATATACTTGGACGTTATCTTTTTTTGCGAAAACAGGTCAAGCGCAATGAACCAGTCGTCGCCGGGATAGGGTTTGGTGAACGAATTCCAGGATCCGATCACGGAAAGCTGTCCCCGCATGATCTTATCCACATGCTTCTCGGAAAGGTTTAAGCCCTGGTGGGATATCCCCAGCAGGACGATCCGCCCCATCTTCCCCGCGCTGTCTATGCAGGAAAGCTGCGCCGACGGCGCGCCGGTAAAGTCGATCACGACCTCGGCTCCGCCGTTCGTAATCTCCAGAATTTTTTTAGGCGCGTCTTCGTTCATTGAATTGATGACGATGTCGGCGCCGCATTTTTTTGCGACTTCCAGCTTCTCTTCACTGATGTCCATGGCAATCACTTTTTTCGCCCCGAACGCCTTGGCGCACTGGATCGCATAAAGCCCGATGGGGCCCGCGCCGTATACGCACAGAGTCTCGCCCGGCTGCAGGTTCGCCTGTTTGATTCCGTGGAGCGCGTTCGCGCACGGATCGGTCGTCGCCGCATCCAGGAACCCGACGCCCTCGGGCAGTTTCATAAGGTTCCGGGTGGGAGACGCAACATATTCAGCCATTGCGCCGTCCCGGCGGGAACCGAAATAATCATAGTTTTCGCAGAGCGAATAGATGCCCTTCCCGCACCATTCGCACTGGTAGCACGGAATCAGCGGAGGCACCGTCACCCGGTCGCCCACTTTCCAATCGCCCGTGTTCGTCCCAAGCTGCACCACCTCGGCGGAAAATTCGTGCCCAATAGTCAGAGGGGCAATATGCGCGCCGTACTTGTTCACTCTGGGGATATCAGACCCGCAAACGCCGCAGGCCATCACTTTCAATAAAACTTCACCTTCGCCGGGTACGGGAACGGGAACGTCCTCCACCCTCAGATCTCCCGGCTTGTACATTCTGACTGCTTTCATGTTTGCTCCTCACTTATTCAAAGTATTTTTCAAAGTCATAATCACTTCTTTGGCCGTAACCTCATCCGTGAAAATCCTGTTGATAATCTTTCCCCTGAGCGCTCCGATGATCGCCCTGGCTTTCTTGCGCCCGACACCGATGCCGATGCGCACCGGCTTACTCTTGATGTCCTCCAGCGTCAGGCCGATTGTGCGTTCGCTCACCTGCTCGCTCACCTTTTCGCCGCCTATGTCAAAGCAGCGGCCGGCAATGTCCCCAACCGCGCCCAGCTCTAAAACCTCGTTGTAATCGGCCTTGGAGTAAGCGCCCCGCCTGGTCAGCACGGAATCGGGGGACAGTGCCCCTATGCTCACCACCGCGAGTTCGGACTTCTTTGCAAGGTCCATCACATACCGCACGTGAGAATCAATGCTGATCGCCTGCGCGATCTCCTTTTTATCCACCATGAGGGGCGCGGGCAGCAAATACCCTTCCGCGCCAAAAACCTCCGCAAACTTCTCCACAATCTGGCTGGATTTGGTGGAAGAAATATTGCCGCCGATGGACCCGTTCATCAAAACCACTTTTAAGTTCTTTTTGGTGTTGGCGTTCGGTTTTAAAAGGCTCGCAAGCTGGTCCATCGTCGTTCCCCATGAAACGCTGATGATATCGCCGTCTTTGATGATCTTCTGCAAGTCGGCGGAAGCCGAATTGCACGTATACCTCAGGCGGATATCGTGATCTTCGGTATAGGAAGGCGTGATGAACACCTTATCCACCTCAAAGTACCGGTGGAATTCCTCCTCCAGTATCTTGATGGATTCAACCGGATAATTGATTTGGAAAGTCACATACCCGTTTTCGATCGCCTTCTTGATGAGCCTGGAAACCGATGATTTGGATATGAATTCCTTCCTCGCAATCTGCTCCTGGTTCATGCCCATCTCGTAGTAGCATTTGATCACGGTCAGCATCAAATTCATTTCATTGGAATCAATTTCTTTCGCCATGATTTAAGTCCCTGTTACCGGCACGCCTGAGCGATCGCCACCGATGCCGTCAGACCGATCCGGTCCGCGCCGGCCGCGATGAGCTGCATAGCGTGCTCCACCGTTTTTATGCCGCCGTCTATCTTGATCCCGACGGTTCGCCCGACCACATTGCGCACAAAGCGCACATCAGCCGGGTCGGCGGCTTTCCCGCTCAAAACATTCTGAATCTTCACGAACTGCGCGCCGCTTTGGCGCACCATCCGCAGCACGGCGATTTTCTCATCTTCTGTGAACACACTGTGTTCAAACACAGCCTTGATCCGCGCCTTCCCCTGGGCCACGTTCATCACCTGGTCTAAGTCCCGCCGGGCCGTATCCATGTCGCCCGATTTCACGGCCAGCATGTTTAAGGAAACGTCCACCTCGGATGCGCCCTGCAAAATGCATTCCTTCAAATCGGCGATCTTTCCGTTTAAGGAGATCGCTCCGTGCGGGAACCCGACCGCGCTGCACACGGCAACGCCCGTCCCCAAAAGCGCCTGCGCGGCGTCCCCAACATAGTAGGGAGCGACGCAGATGGCGGCAAATCCCCACTGAGCGGAATTCGCGCACTCTTCCAGAATCTTTTTCCGGGTGATGTCGGGCGCAAGCATCGAATGCTCCATCCTGCCCGGGATATCGCGCACGTTCACGGCGGCCTCGGCGGCCGCAGTCTCCCTGTACGGATTTCCCTCCAGTTCCTTTGTCAGTTCAGATATGATCTTGTCAATATCCATACTTACTCCCAGTGCCGCTAGAATACGGTCGTCTTCCCTTCCAGCGTCATCGTGTCCAGCACGCCGCAGATGGTGATATCGGCGATGATATCGGCGTCGCAAAGAAGCATGTTGGCGGCGCCGCCGTCGACGTTCACCAGCACAAAATCTCCAATCCCGGCGTCGGCGCAGTCAAAGGCGACCTGCCTTGCGCCGTCCGGATTCAAATCACCGTCCAGATACTCCACGATCATCAGCTTATAGGTATAATGACCCTCGTCCTTGACCGTGGATACCACATTGCCTACTACGCGTGCGATTCTCAAATCTTCAAACCCCGCTTATTTGCCCGGAAGGATTCCTTCAACATCGTCGTGGGGGCTGGGGATCACATGCACGCCGTACAGGTCGCCCACGCGTTTGGCAGCCGCAGCGCCCGCGTCCACAGCCGCTTTCACGGCGCCCACGTCTCCGCGCACCATCACGGTAACAAGGCCGGACCCGATCTGCTCTTTGCCGATCAGTCGAACGTTCGCTGCTTTCACCATCGCATCGGCCGCTTCGATCGAACCGATCAACCCTTTTGTTTCAACCATTCCCAATGCTTCTTTCATGTTTTTAATCTCCTTATTATTATAATTGTTCGTTGTAGTGGTCAATAAAACCGACTATGGCAATATCCACAGGCGTGTTTTTCTTGCGGAACATCCTGGCAGCTTCCTTGGAGCCGATCAGATTCACAAGATCCCCGACTCCGGCCTGCCTGGTGGAATCCGCGGCGATAACAATCCCCGCTTCCTTCCCGTTTTCGATCAGGCGAACGGCCAGAAAAGGGATGTTCATCACATTGCTGTCTTTTACCGTCGCGACAACGCTGCCGACTACCTTACCGGTATACATCGCGCCTTATTTCGCTGCGGGAGCATTCTTGCCTGAGCCCATCGCCGGCAGTATGCTTTCCACGTCCTCATGCGGAGAAGGGATCACATGCACGCCATACAGGTCGCCCACACGTTTTGCAGCGGCAGCGCCCGCGTCCACCGCGGCTTTCACCGCGCCCACGTCCCCGCGCACCATCACGGTCACCAGACCCGCGCCAATCCGATCCTTGCCAACCAGAGATACGTTCGCAGCTTTCACCATTGCGTCCGCCGCTTCAATGGCGCCGATCAGTCCCCTTGTTTCTACCATTCCCAAAGCTTCTTTCATTTTGAACCTCCATTAAAGAATTGCTTTCATTATATCCGGATGCACGGACGGGATCACGACACTGGACGCAACCAGCCCCTGCACTTCCTCCAAATCCTTTGCAGCCTGCGCCGAAGCGCTCACCGCCGCCACGTCCCCCGTGAATATCACGAAGGATTTGCCGCCCAGCCCCCTGCCGAGGCGCACCTCGGTCAGATGCACATCCGCCGCCTTCACCGCCGCATCGGCCATCAGCACGGCCGCGCAAAGCGAAAAGGTTTCCAGTATCCCTATGGAATCCTCCCGTACCACTTCCGTGCAGGCATTAATGGCCAGGGGAACCTCCGGATGGATATTGGGGATCATCATGCTGTCCACCAGCGTTTGTCCCGCCGTCTCGACCCCTGCGGCCAGGCTGGCCTTCACCGCCGCAACGTCCCCGGTCACGATCACAATGAATTTCCCCGCGCATACCGCCTGCGCAGCGGCCAGGTCGACCGTTGCGGCTTTCATCATGGCGTCTCCCGCCTCGATCCCGACGGGTATGCTGATTGTTTCTATCATACCAAGCGAATGATTCATAACTTAACTCTCACTTATCCTTATAAACGTTTGGTCCACTTCAACCACTTTCCCACTGATACTGGCATGGATCTTTGCGCCCATGCCCTCCGGCTCCGCGATCAGCTGCCCTTTTTGCACAATATCCCCCACATGTACCACAGGGGTGTCCGGCGCGCCGATATGCATTTTAAGCGGGATCCTTACATCGGCAACCCGCAGCCCGCCTTCGGGCGGCGCGGGCACGTCGTATTCCTCAATATCAAGCCGGGAGATCAGGCGGGAAGTCGGCACCTTTTTGCCTTCCTTGCCGCGGTCGGGTTCGCTGTAGTTTTCTTTTCTGGGTTTGACCCCGCTTCTCATGAGCTCGGCCTTAATCCCCTGGGTCACTTTTCCGGGCTTCAGACCAAAGTTGCAGGCAAAGTACGTACATATGCCGCAGTCGCAGCAGGAGAATATCCCGTTCAGATTTCTCGATCCCAATAGATCAACATCGCCATAAGCCACGGCCATCATGGCCTTATGCGGCATCACGTTCAGGCCCATCGCGTTGCGCGGGCAAAGCTGGGAGCACATCATGCACTGGCAGCAGACCGCCTTGGCCATCTGCACGTCCATCTTCCCTTCCATCTTCATCCGGAGCAGCTTATGGTCCTTGGGGATGCACAGTATGCCGCCCGTCGTTTTGGTCACCACCGTTTCGAGGTCGTCGGTCACCGTGCCCATGGCCGGCCCGCCGATCACAACCGAACAGTCCCGGGTCATGCCGCCCGCCGCCTCGATCAGTTTGCTTATGGGCGTTCCCACCGGCACGTTTACCGTCATCGGATTGGCGACCGCGCCCCCGACGGTCACGATCTTGTCGGTCACCGGGATGCCCTCCATCGCCCTCGCGATATTCACCAGCGTGCTCACATTCAGCACCACCGCGCCTACGTCAATGGGCAGCCCCCCGGTCGGGACCACTTTTCCCGTCAGGTCGTATACGATCTCCTGCTCGTCTCCGGCAGGATAGTAGCTTTTCATCAGATGAAGAATGATCCCCGTGCCTTCGGTCGCTTCCCTGAGTGCCGCAATCGCCTCCGTATAATGCGCCTTTGTAGCGATCGCGCCCCGCTTCGCGCCGGTCTGCTCCATCACGGCCAAAAGCCCCCGGACGATCTCCTTCGCGCTGCTCTGCATCACCATCTGGTCCACATGCAGCAGCGGTTCGCATTCCGCTCCGTTCGCAATCGCGATCTCGGCTTTGCAGTTTAATTTGATATGGGTCGGAAACCCCGCCCCGCCTGCGCCAACCACGCCGGCGTCATAAACCTGATCTACAATGCTCATATTATCCTAAAATCACCCTTCAGAACGCACCGTCTCTTCCGCGTAAACGTCTGCGCGCTGGTCAGTCCTTCCCCCGTGGGCGTCGCAATGGTCAGCGTCGCGTACCCTTCCCCTTCAAATCCAAGCCCGGAGTAAGATGGCGCGTTCTTCACAAAAATCGTCGTGTTCATCTCCCTGGCCGCTTTGGACATGTTCTTGATATTGGTGGAATGGATCATCGCGGAATGCTGGCATCCCTGCTCAGCACGGATGGCTTCGCGGACCGCCTCGTCAATGTCCTGCACCCTGGCCACCCCCAGCACGGGCATCAGCATCTCGGTCATCACAAATGGATGGTCTTTGGGCACTTCCGCAATCACCAGCCTGGGATTGCCGGTAAAGCTTACCCCGCTGTCCTGCAGGATCACCGCGGCGTCTTTCCCCACGTACTTGCGGTTCGCCACATGCTTGCCGTCCTTGTAATTGAGCACGCGGGATACAATTTTATCTATATCCGCGCCCGATACCCTAAAAGCGCCGTTTTTCTCCATCTCGCGCATCAGTTGCTCCGCGATCGAGTCAAACGCGAACACTTCCTTCTCGGCCAGGCACAGAACATTGTTGTCGAAGCTCGCGCCGTCCACGATGTTTTTGGCCGCTTCTTTAAGAATGGCCGTGTCGTCCACGATCACCGGCGGATTCCCCGGTCCGGCCGCAACCACCTTCTTGCCCATCTTCATGGCCACCTTCACCACCGCTTCCCCGCCCGTAATGGACAGGATCGGGATGTCCTTGTGCTCCATGATAACCTTCCCGCTCTCCAGGCTGGGCTCTTTTATCGTCGTGATCAGTGTGGCGGGCCCGCCCACGGACTTTATGGCCTCGTTTAAAATGCGCATGGTTTCCTGGGAACAGCGCTTGGCCGACGGATGCGGGTTGAATACCACCGCGTTCCCCGCGGCGATCATGCTGATGGAATTGTTGATCACGGTAGACGTCGGGTTGGTGGACGGGGTGATGGACCCCACCACGCCGAAGGGCGCGGCCTCTACGATAGTCAGCCCGTTGTCCCCGCTGAACGCATCCGTCTGCAGGTCCTCGATCCCCGGCGTTTTGTTCGCTGCCAGCAAGTTCTTCAGCACCTTATGCTCGGTTTGCCCGTATCCCGTTTCCTCGTGAGCCAGCTTGGCCAGGTATTCCGCGTTTTTCCGCGACGCTTCGCGCATCGCCTCTATGATCTGGCCCCGCTTTTCCAGGGTCATCCCCATGAGTTCCTTCTGGGATTGCACCGCCGCGGCCACCGCATCGTCCGCGTCCTCAAAAAGCCATTCTCCCGGCCGGGCGGCCGGAGCCTGCGCCGCGGGCGCGGCGGACGATCCCGTCAGTTCCCTGTTTTTCGCCAGGATCCCTTCGACCGTCTTCCTTATGATTTCATTGATATCTACATCAGAATAACTCATTGCCCATATCCTCGTTCATCATTCTTTATCCGCGTCTAAATCCTGCCGGTTTTCCTCAGCTTCCTTGGACGTTCCAACTTCCGAGGTTTCTTTCCTCAAAGGTTCTGTCTTGAACGCTTCGGCAGAAAATGTTTCTTCCTTGTAAAGTTCTGTCTTGAGCGCTTCCGCAACGGATATTTCTTTCTTGGAAGGCTCTTCCTTTTCCTTTTCAACCCTGGATATTGCTTCCCTGGGCGTTTCTGCCTTGGGCGCTTCTTCCCTGGGCTGCCGATCCTCACTCTTATCGAATATCCTGCCGCCCCCGATGTCGATGCTGTCTATAATGGCGATGATCGAATTGTCCACGGGTTTCGCGTCCGTGATATCCGTCTGGCGGGACGAACTTCCGCCCACAATCATCACAATCTCGCCCACGCCCGCGCCGACGGCGTCCACGCTCACGAGGGGCGCGCCTTTTTCTTCAAAGGTATCCAGGTCGATCGCACGCACGACCATCAGCTTGAGTCCGTACATCTTTTCCGATTTGTTCGTGCTGACTACCGTCCCTTTCACTCTCGCTATCTGCATCCTTCATCCCTGCCAATCTATCTTAATATTAAGTTCTCTCGCCTTGTCCCGCGCGGAAGGCGTTATAATCGCGCCCTGCTCGCACAGTATTTTGCTCTTCCCGTCTTCACCGGCCTTGACCACGTCGTTTTCGGTCACCAGCGTCAGTACATCGGGCTTTTGCTGTAAGCAGGAATACGTCAGCACCGCAACGCCCATGCCCGCCAGCGCATCCAGCGCATCCCCTATTTTCTCGTAAAACGTGCCCCGTTTAAACCTCGGGGGCGTAAAATCCAGCAGCACGTGCGCCTTTTTTCCCCACAGGATGGACCGGAGCAGCACCTCTTCGCTCTTGCCGCCTTCCCGTCCGTACGCGATGTTCTCCATTTGGCTGATCCCCGGGGCCAGCAGCACCACATCCCCGCTGCCCGCGGCCAGGCCAAGCAGATTTTTTATCCCGTCGTCCTCCACGAAAACCGTGTTTTCGTCCGCCGCCTCAAACGCCCTGCCCAGCGCGGCAAAATGCAATTTTCCGGAAAACCGCTCCCGGAGCGCCGCCATCGCGGCCGCATCCCCCACCGTCTGGGATGCGAGGATCACCAGCGTCTCGGTTGTATCCACCGTCGGCGCTTCCTGTTCCTCTATGCGCCGCATCACCTCGTCTGCAATTTTTCGTATCAGCAAATCATCCAATTATACGATCTCCAGCAGCTCACCGTTTTTCAGCATGGCCGCGTTTGCTTCGTCGGTGTCCATATGCACTTCCAGGTCATGGCCGTCGCCGCTGCGCACCGCTATGTTCTCAAAGACGATCCCGCGGTCTCCCTTGCAGCGAACGCCGATCACGTCCCCGTCCTTCAGGCCGTATGCCTCTCCCTGCTCTTTTGATATATGCAGGTGGCGCCTCGATACGATCACCCCATGTTCAATATCCACCTGCCCCGCCGGGCCTATGATCGTGCATCCCGGCGTTCCCCGTGTGTCTCCCGACATCCGCGCCATCGGCGTAATCCCCAGTTTGTATGAATCGGTCACCGATATCTCCACCTGCGTCTCTTTCCGCGCAGGCGCCAGTATGCGTACGCTGTGCACCGTCCCTTTGCTCCCCTTGATGCTTACCGTCTCCTCGCACGCGTACTGCCCCGGCTGGCTTAAATCTTTTATTTTTGTAAAGCTGTAGCCGCTTCCAAATAATATCCTGATATGCGCTTCGCACAGGTGCACATGCCTGCCCGATACCGCTGCCGGCAGATATCTCTTCCCCTGCCGCGCGAGTGAGCATAACAGCTCGTTTTGGATCATTTGCCTTAAGAGTTGTTCGCTGACCATATCTGTACCCTGTACCCTGTACTTTTTCGTCCTTTATACTTTCACCTTTTGTTACACCACATGTATAGCATCCATCAAGTCTAGAATATTACACGCAAAAACCAAAGTCAACGGTTTCTGAAATATTATTCGAATTATGAAACATGTTTCACGGAACCATGCTTATTTGACTCATATATTGAAATTTATTTCAACTTGTGATTTTTTGAACACAAAAACCTCTTTCCGCCGGTTCGGCGAAAAGAGGTTTTTGTGTTTATATCGTTCTGGTTTTACGGCTATCCGAGCAGCAGACGGTCGCTGGATAACTCGTCACCGCTGGCCTTTTCGAATTTCTCCATCAGATATTCCACCGTGAGATTCTTCTTTTCCTCCCCGGCGATATCCAGAATGATCCGCCCCTCGTACATCATCACCAGCCGGTTGCCGTATTTGATGGCTTCACGCATGTTGTGTGTGATCATCATGGTGGTGATGTTGTGGTCGGTAATGATCTTGCCGCTCAATTGCAGCACCTTCACCGCGGTCTTGGGGTCCAGCGCGGCCGTATGTTCGTCCAAAAGGAGAAGCCGCGGTTTTTTCATGGTCGCCATCAGCAGGGTCAGCGCCTGTCGCTGGCCGCCCGAAAGCAGGCCGACCTTGGTCGCGAGGCGGTCCTCCAGCCCAAGTTCCAGCGTTTTCAGTTCCTCACGGTAATAATCGCGCTCGGCATGGGTGATCCCCCATTTGATTCCGCGCCTCTGCCCGCGCCGGTAAGCCAGGGCCAGATTTTCCTCAATGCCCATACTCGACGCCGTGCCCATCATTGGGTCCTGGAACACGCGGCCCAGCAGCCGCGCGCGTTTATGTTCGGGCAGGCGCGTCACATCAATATTGTCAATGAAAATGTTCCCAGAATCCACGGGATGGACGCCGGCCACACAATTTAAAAGCGTGGTCTTCCCCGCGCCGTTTCCGCCGATGATGGTGATAAAATCGCCTTCGTTCAGCTGAAGGTCCACTTTATTGAGGGCCAGTTTTTCGTTGACCGTCCCCGCATTGAACGTCTTGGTGATCTTGTTTACTTTCAGCATATCATGATCCCCTCCTGAGCGATTTTTTGAACGCGCCCAGATATTTCCGGAACACGGGCAGTGAAAGCGCCACCGCCACCGTGATAGCCGTGAACAGCCGCAGGTCGGTGGGCGCCAGCCCCATTTCCAGCACCAGGGCGATGATTATGCGGTACGCCACCGCGCCCAGCACAAGGGAGATCAGGGTATTCATAAAATTTCGCGTGCCAAAGAGGACCTCGCCTATGATAACGGAAGCAAGCCCGATCACAATGGACCCTATGCCCATCTGAATATCCGCATAACTCTGGTCCTGCGCAATCAGCGCGCCCGCAAACGCGACCAGCCCGTTGCTGATCACCAGTCCCAGAATGATCATGGAATCGGTATTCACGCCCTGGGCGCGGATCATCTTCGGGTTGTTCCCGGTGGCGCGGATGGCGCTGCCCACTTCGGTCCCAAAAAACCAGTACAGCACCAGTATAACGGCCACCACGCAGATCAGCCCCAGGATGATCACGGAAGTGCGGCTGTCCAGCCCCATATTTTCAAAGGGGGTGAAAACCGTATCCACCCGCAGGAGCGAGATGTTCGCTTTGCTCATGATGCGGATATTCACCGAATACAGGGCAATCATGCTCAGAATCCCGGACAGCAGCGCCGGGATCTTGAGTTTGGTATGGAGAAGGCCGGTGATTAAACCGGCCGCCATACCTGCTATAAATGAGAAAAAAGTAGCTAAATAAGGGTTCATTCCACCGACGATCAACGTTGCCGCAACAGCCGCGCCCGTGGTAATGCTGCCTTCAACGGTCAGATCGGCATAGTTCAATATTCGGTACGTAATAAACACGCCGATCGTCATGATCGCCCAAAGCAACCCGAGCGAAACCGAACCCTGGATTATCTGTAGCATGCGTATCCTCCGCTAAATGATGTTCTCCTTATTCCGCGGCCGACTCGGTGGCAGCTTCCTGGCTGGGATATACCACGAACTCAGCCAGATCGGACGGGATGGTGATACCAATCGCATCGGCAACGTCCCCGTTGATCGCATAAGTGAAATCCGACTGGGATTCGATGGGCATCGTGGCCGTCTCGGCCTCGCCTGTCAGGACCTTCACGGCCATTACGCCGGTCTGGTAGCCCAGGTTGTAGTAATTGATGCCCAGCGTCGCAAGGCCGCCGCCCAGCACCATGTTTTCCTCGCCGCAAATCACCGGAATCTTGTTTTCGGTCGTGATCTCGGAAACAATGGGCATGGAAGATGCAAGCACATTGTCGGTGGGGATATAGAGCGCATCAATTTTGCCCACCAGGGACTGCGTGACCTGCTGCACGTCGTTGCTGGACGTTACGGTGGCTTCCACCACGTTCAATCCCAACGCCTCACAGGCAGCCTTCACCAGATCGGCCTGCAGCACGGAATTATCCTCGCTGGAGGTATAGAGCAACCCAACGTTCGCAACGTCCGGAACCAACTTCACCATCAGGTCGATCTGTTCTTTCACAGGGTTGATATCGGTTGTGCCCGAAATGTTCCCGCCGGGCGCTTCGTTGGAATTCACCAGTTTGGCGACCTCATAATCGGTTATGGCCGTGCCCAGAATGGGAATGTCGGTCGTCTCGGAAGCGATGGCCTGCGCCGCCGGCGTCGCGATGGCCAAAATCAGGTCTTCCTTGTTGTTCACGAACCGCTGGCTGATGGTCTTTAAGTTGGACTGGTCAGCCTGTGCGTTCTGAACATCAATCGTAATGTTCTCGCCGTCCACGAAACCATTGTCGGCCAGAGCGGCGATGAACCCGTCGCGCGCCGCATCCAGCGCCGGATGCTCCACATACTGAATGATGCCGATATTAAAATTCTTGGAAGCCGGACTCGAGCAGCCGACCAGCGCAAAAATCATTACAGCGGCCAGTACAATAACTAAAATCTTTGATACCTTTTTCATTTGATCTATTCCCTCCAATATCATAATTAATGAAAGCTTTAAACATTTTTTTAAAGCCTCATAGTGTGAAACTCAAAAAATCGATTGAAAAACTTCAACATCTCGGGGCAAAAAACACTTAAAGTGATACAACGCGCTGCCCGATGCACTTCTTCACTTTTATGCGCCCCAACAAACTTTTCGGGCGAGATTTTATAAACTTGTAATAATGTAGATTATACATTTAACGATTTAGCGTGTCAATACCCCACTATCCTAAAACGTTGCCCGCGGGCTTATACGCGTTTTAACCCGGAAATTTTCCAAAATCTTGGCGCTGTGGTTTTCCGGCATCCAAAAGGGCCGCCCGGCGGGCGGCCCTTTTAATTTCGTCTTTATTCCGTCAGATTGGTTTCGCATGCGCAAGCAGGTATTTTTCCGCTTCCCCGTTCCACATGCCCTTGTGTTTTTTTACCAGCTCATTAAGCTTTGCGAACATGGAATCGGTCTCCCCCAGTTTGCCGAAGTCTTCCAGGGCCGCCAGCGGCAGGGAGATCTGCACATACATCAGCTTTTTCCCGCCCGGAATCTTGGGCAGATTTAAGGTGGTCTCGACCACCGAGTCCAGCCCGCCGATATGCGTGATCATGGCCGACGGGTTCACCTTTCCGCCGGTCATCATGTACAGCGCCTCTTTTAAGTCGTCGGTATTGCCGCCCGTGTTTCCCGCAATGTGCGTAAAGGCGTAATGCGCGTTGTAAAAGTTGAACTCCGCGGTAAAATTCGGATTGGTCGGGCCCGAGAAAAAGTTCAGGCAACCGTCCACGCCCAGCATCCTGTCCGCCATTTCCACCAACGCTTTGACCGGCGCGAACACATACACGTCGTTGTATCTGCCCTCTCCGGCCAGATCCAGCAGATACTGCTCGTCATGCTCGGTCATGTTCACGTAATGCAGATCAACGCCGACGGAACGCGCGTATTCTTCCGGGTATACCTCGTTGGCCCGCGCAAGCCGCGCCGCGTCGATATCCGTAATCACCAGCAGGGAAGGCCGCCTCTCGCAGTGCAGCGCGTAGTCGATGGCGCCCAGGCCCATGGGCCCCGCGCCCGCCAGAATAGCCATATTTCCGCCTTCCACGATCCCCATCTCATGCACGTAGGTTCCGACTTTGGCATGATAATTCACATGGAACCCACCCACGATGCAGCTCATGGATTCGGAAAGCGACCCGAAGTAAAACGAATCGGATTCATACCGCAGAAAATTGCCCGTCTCAAATACCTCGGAAGGAAGGATCATATGTGTCGCGTCCCCGCCGAAATATTCATACGAATACCCGGGCGCGGCCAGCGATCCTTTGTAGAACAGCGCGGGCTGGATGGTGAACTTGTCGCCGGGCTTGGCCAGGTGCTTCAGATTATCGGCAACCTCTACCACTTCGCCGCAGAATTCATGGCCGATGATGACCGGATGCTCGGCAATGTTCGGGGGGACCCGCTTGTGGTCTTCTCCCTGGATGGCCGCCTTGTAGGTGGACATGCAGATACTGTCGGAGATCACCTTCACCATCATTTCATTATGCTTGATGGGTGGAAGCTCAAATTCTTCCAGCCTCAGATCGTTCTTCCCGTATAGCCTAACCGCCTTTGTTTTCATGCTCAAACCTCCAAAATTTATATTACCGTGACGTTCCGGCGTTTCGCTTCGGCAAGCACATCCTCGCTTATCTCCCCGTCCGTCACCAGTATGTCGATGTCTTCCATGTATGCGTACGTAAACGGCATTATTTTATTAACCTTCCCGGAGTCCATTAAAACAATTGTTTTACGCGCGCGGTTCACCACTTCTTTTTTGATCTCGCATTCGGTATACGTACCGCTGGTAAAGCCGTTTTGGGTGGAAAACCCGCTTGTCGCCATAAAGGCGATGTCAATGTTCACTTCCTTGATGAAACTCGCGGAATTGATCCCGGAAACGCTGATCGTCCCGCGGTTCACCTGCCCGCCGATCAGCGTCACGCTGGGTTTGTTCTTTTTGATGAGTTCCATCCCGATGTTGAGGCCGCTGGTCATGATGGACAGGTATTCGTCCTCCATTTCCCGCGCAAAAAGCATCATGGTCGTTCCCGCGTCCACATAGATGGACCGGCCGCGCTCAATGAACTGCAGCGCCTTTTTTGCTATGATATACTTTTGCGCCACGTTTTCCAATGCCCGCTGGGAGTAAACGTCCTCGGCCGCAATGGAAAGCCGGCTCATCGCGACGGCGCCGCCGCGCGTACGCTTGATGTACCCGTTGTCTTCTAAAAATTTCAGGTCCCGGCGAAGCGTCATGCTGGAGCAGTCCGGAAAATTCTCCTCCAAATCCTTCAGCTTTACTTCACCGCGTTTTCTGAGTATATCCTTGATCTCCTCACGTCTCTCAGTATTCATAAAGCCTCCAAAAGTTATCAATTTTTTATAAATAATAACATAATTTTGTTACTTTAACAATAGAATATCTAACAGTTTTTGATTATTATTCTCATTTTAAAGTCTATTTATTAAATACTGCGCTTAAAAAACAGCTTGCCGTTCCTCCGGGCCGAAAAAAAGCGGCCGGATATGATATAATGGTTTTTGAAAGCATAAAATAATAAGCTGGTATGTGCCATGATTTTAACAACACTGCTGCGCACTTGGCTGACGCGTTCCTTCCGGCCCTTTATATTCCGGGGCAGGTCCGCGCCACAGGGCGGCAAACAATCATTAAAACTCAATTATGCAGCCGCAGAAAATCTGGGGCTGTATGTCCATATCCCCTTCTGCCGGACCATTTGCGGCTTTTGCCCATACAACAAGGAAATATACAGCACTCAGGCCGCGGCGGCCTATAAGGCGGCGCTGCTCGCCGAAATCGGCCTTGTCGGCGGGGTCCCGTCCGCCAATGGAAAAAAGAGCGTCACCTCGCTGTATTTCGGGGGCGGCACGCCCGCACTCATGGCGCGCGACCTTTCCGATATCATCCAAAAACTCCGCGAATACTTTGTGATCACAGGAGACATCGGCATCGAGCTCCATCCGGACGACGTCGATACGGCAACGCTTCAAACCATAAAGGATGCGGGCGTCACCATGGTCAGCATCGGCGTCCAGTCCTTCGATGCGGACTGCCTTTCCATGATCGGGAGAACGTATAACGATTTCGAAAACAAGATCGCTCTTGCAAAAAGCTTCGGCTTTTCCGTGATCGACGTGGACCTAATATTCGCAATCCCCGGCCAGAGCGAACAAACGCTGAAAAACGACCTTGCAAAAGCGCTGCAAAGCGGCGCCACCCAGATCTCAACCTACCCGTTCATAGACTTCACCTTCGCAGACAACGCATACAAGCCCCTACCCTCCGCCCGCAAAAAACGCCTTTTAAAATCCATCCTGGCCCAAAGCGGATCACTGGGTCTAACGCGCACCTCGGTATGGACGTTCGCCCTCAAAGGAACGCAAAAATATTCCTCGGTCACCCGGGATAACTTTCTGGGCTTCGGCCCGGGCGCCACCACCCTGCTCAAAGATATTTTCAAAGTCAATACGTTCAGCGTAAGCGCATACATCCAAACGGTATCCGAAGGAACGCTCCCCACCGCCCTGACGCTTTCTTTCACACCCCGCCAGCGCGCCGCGTATTTTTTGTTCTGGAGCGCCTACGGGCTCAAAATCAGAGAAGAAGATTTTAAAAAGGCCACGGGCCGCTCCCTTTCGGACATGTTCGGCCTCGAACTTGCGCTGGGCGGCCTTCTTGGACTGTTCAAAAAAACGGAAGAAGGCTACAGCCTCACACAAAAAGCCAGTTTCCTGTATCATAAGATAGAGCAGGTCTACACCACCGCCTATATCGATAAGATGTGGAACATCGCCCGCAAGGTCCCGTTCCCCCAAAAGATCGTGCTTAAATAGCGCAAATGCCGCTGTGCATGCCCCCAAAAAAGCCCCGTTTCCTTCGGTTTATCCGTTTAAAACCCCGCAGCGGCGCGGAGATCCGCCCGTTTGAAACGCGCGCATATTTTATTGACAGAGCGTGCAAATTTTGATAAACTTTAAAGGCTGTTAAAGTAAAAAACGCGGAGAGATGTCCGAGTGGCTTATGGAGCTGGTCTTGAAAACCAGTGACTCCGCAAGGGGCCGGGGGTTCAAATCCCTCTCTCTCCGCCAGAAAAAATCAATAAATATTAAATAAATTCGGCATGGAGAAATACCCAAGTTTGGCCGAAGGGGCGCCCCTGCTAAGGGTGTAGGTCGGGTTACCGGCGCGAGGGTTCAAATCCCTCTTTCTCCGCCACCGCGTCAAGGCTCTTTTTAAGAGTCCTTGCCACAGAGAGCGTAAAGGTAGTTTTGAGAGAACCCTTTACGTTCTTTTTTTTTTTGCTGTTTATGCTGCAAGAGCATCTTTAAGCTGCCCTACAAATTTATAGCGGATAGTTACCTTCTGAACTTTTTCACTATCAATAATCTGCTTCTCATGGATTTCAATGCAGTCAATCAGGCTGAGTACTGTCTCTCGGTCAATTGCTTCTATTTGTACAAAACCCTTTATCATATCTACCCAGTTCATGATATCTGATTCTTTGCTTTCAAGGTCAATTAAGCTCGCTTCCATTTCAAGAATGGAAGGAACTAGGTTTGTAAGGCGTATATATCTGGAAATTTGATTGCGGCTTTCGCCAGCTTCTTCTGCCAATATCTCACGTGATTCTTTTCCTTTTAACTTCCGCCCAAGTTGGGCGGAAGTTAAATCCACACGCTGTCCCTGCCGTTTCATAGCCTCAAGCTTCATCTTATATGCCAATGATTTTTCACTCGGCAGTATATTTTCCCTTTGCAGATTGCTGTCCACCATTGCCAGAATTGCGGTGTCGTCATCCATTTCACGCACAATGCAGGGCATTGTTTCCCGTCCCGCAAGCTCGCTTGCCTTTTTTCGCCGGTGTCCGGCAATCATTTCATAGCCTCCCTCCGCTTTGGGCCTGACAAGTCCGGGAATTAAAATACCATGCTGCTTTACACTGTCCGCCATTTCCAGCATGGCGGCGTCAGCCTGTACCTTAAAAGGATGGTTTGGAAAGTCGCTGATCTCGGATAAAGGAATATTCATCACCTTCTCCCGCTGCTGCTCGGCGCGGCTTTCTTCCGTGGAAAACAGGTCATCTACCGAAGTCAGTTTGATACTTTCTCGTGCGCTGCTTTTCGCCATTATCTTCTACCTCCTTCGTAAAAGCTTCATAGGCTTTTGATACTATCCCATGCGGGTCGTGCGCGTAAATGCTCTTGCCCTGCGCGCTTGTTTCAGCCGCCCGAATAGATAAAGGAATTTCCGTGTTGAAAACACGCAGCTTGTCCCCGTAATCCCGCCGCAGAACAAAAGAAATATCCTTTGCGAAATTGGTGCGGTTATCTACCATGGTGAGCAGCACACCTTCTATCGCAAGACCCGGATTGATTTGCCGCCTTACCCGGTTGATTGTTTGCAGAAGCTGTGTCATTCCTTTGGCGGGCAGATAGTGTGACTGGACGGGAATAATGACGCTGTTCGCAGCGGCAAGGGCGTTGATCGTCATCATGCCCAGGCTCGGCATACAATCGATTAATACTGCATCGTACTTGTTTTTGACAGTATTGATGTAGTTGCGCAATATCGTTTCCCGGCTCATTGTGTTAACTAGCGAAACCTCCATCGCGGACAATTCAATATTGCCCGGCATGAGGTCAACGCCTTCCTCATGATGCAGGATGCCATCGTCAGGGTCATACGGTTCCTCCAGCATAATTTTTGTGAGAATAGTAGCAAGCGATACAGGCAGACTGTCCGGCTCCTTATATCCCAGTGAGTCCGTCAGGTTCCCCTGCGCGTCCGCGTCAACCAGCAGCACCTTTTTTCCCATCATGGCTAAGCCGATGCCCAGGTTGACCGCCGTTGTAGTTTTGCCAACACCGCCTTTTTGGTTGGCGAGGGCGATTACTTTTGTCATTCTATTTTCCTCCCTTCAATATATAAAAGCCGCTTGCTTTGATTAATAAGACAAACGGCTTCTTTCCTAAATTTATAATTATATTACTTCATGATTTCATATGCTCAGCTGGGCTTCGCTTTAGCTAAATTATACCAGATATCACGCCTGTTACTTCGTGAACATTAAAGCGCCATATTTCAGTACAATACCTGAATTGCGCATTATTCTAAGCGAATTATCCGAGCTTAGTAAAATAGATCATCACTTGTGTAATTTTTTAAAAGCGGTATCCTTATATTATAGTTATTACTTAATAATTTTTTTAATCTATTAATAAAAATTAATTCAATTTTGTTTTGTTTTTTAAGGACTTCTTCACTACCATCCCTTAATCAAACTATGATCCAAGAAATGATGAATACCTGTATCATGCTTGATCTCTCTGCCGTACACTGGATGCATTTTCGAACCAGAGAAGAAGCCAGGCAAAGAATTTTTTCACATATTGAAGGCTTCTACAATACGAGGCGAGTGCAGAAACGTCTGGGCTATCTAAGCCCCATCCAATGGCTAAAACTGTGGAATCAGAGCCAACAAAAAAGTGTTGCTTAACAAACTGTCCGAAAAAGTGTTGACGATCCCACTTCTTATTTTAGATATTAAAACTTACTGCCAATTAACAATAATCCCATGATCCAGTTGCTTAAGTTATTTACGCTGAAAATATTAATTATAATCTTCTTCATAGAGGCTCTTAAAACCGAGAAAGAACCCAGTTGTTAAGCATGAAATATTTATACTAAAATGTATTTCTGATAAGACGTATCGATCGCGTTAAAAATCGAATAATGATTTTATTTCTTTTATCCTTTTTCAATGCCAAAGCAATCCCGGTCGCAATGGATACCGAAGGGCCGATGACTCCGTTTGCGCCGTAATTGTTCGCCTGGATATCCACAATATGCATGGACCCTCCCATTCCCTTGCAGAATCCGGGTTCCCTGCCCAGAAGCTCGCACATCATTTTTTTCACATCCGCGTCTTTCGCTATGCAATGGCTGTGGCCCCGGTGGTTGCTCATCATAAGATCGTCCCTGCGGATCGCAGAGACGGCTCCTACAGCCAACCCCTCCTGTCCCACGCTCAAATGTGTAGTTCCATGTATCATGCCGCGTATAAACATTTCGTTTACCCGTTCTTCAAATATTCTGGCTGAATATAATTTATAGTACATTTAGCCGCCCGGTCCCTGTTTAATTTCATGCTCTTCCTCCTCACGCAAATTAAAAAATATATTGGATATACCCGATCAGCCTTTGAACCGTAAATTCACCAGGAATCAGTACGCACCGAATTCCCTGGCCGACCCGTATAATTTCACCACGTTCTCTGCCGGCACATCGTTCTGCAGATGGTTGTTTGGCGAAAGTATATATCCGCCGTCCCCGGCCATCTGCCGGATGCGCAGCTTCACTTCACGCTCCACATCGTCTGCGCTTCCGCACATGGCTTTCTGGATATCGATCGCCCCATGGAAAACAAGCTCCCTGCCGAATTCTCTTTTTATTCTGGCGGGGTCCATTTCGGCGGCCAGAGGCTGAATCGGATTTAAAACGTCCACCCCGGCTTCGATCAGGTCCGGAATAAAAGAATATATGGACCCGCAGCTGTGAAAAAACACCTTAAGATTCGGATATGCATTTTTTACGGCGCCAAATACACGGGAAAACGGTTCTTTAAAATATTGCCGGAACATATCCCCGGATACAAATGGAGCGTTCTGCGTCCCCAGGTCGGATGTAAACTCCACCCATTCCAGATAAGGTGCGATCGGTTTTAGATAAAACAGGTTGATATCGATCAAAATATCGGCGATCCTGTCAATCAACCGTGCCGCGAATCCCTCGTTTGTGCACATATCAATAAAAAATTCTTCCGGTCCCCTTAAAAACTGAGCCACCTCAAAAAACATGCCCGAATTTGCCGCCGTGGCCGTAATGGCTTTGTCCGTGTGCAAATACCAGTCTTTCGCCTTTTGCTCGAGTCCCCTTATCCTTCCGTTGTCAAAAGGGTCCGGCCAGGGATACCGGTCAATGTCTTCTTCCTCCGCTTCGGCCAGCGGAAAATACGCAACGGTGGGATACAGGGCGGTCACGTCTCTGCCTACCCCCCATTCGTCTATCACATATCCGTTTTCGTCGGTGTAGCTTTTAAAATGCTCGGGCTTTCCGATATTGATATGCCTGAAATCCGTATCCAGCCGTTCGGCAAGCGCGTAATCCTCAAACTGCGTCACCGTACCCGGCCGTATCAGGTCTCCCATATGAGGCAGATCAAAATATCTTAGCAAATCAAAATACAGTTCGTCGCAAATCCTGGATGCCGAACCCCAAAGATCGGTCGGCACACGGTCGGGGACTTTATGCGCCAGCACTGTTTTCACCCGTTCCCGGCTGCTCATTTCCCTATTCATGCAGCACCTTTTCCCTCTGTTCCACTATGGTTTCCAAAAGAGCGGCCACGTTTTCCAGCGGAACGTCGTTCATAATCTCCTGCGCCGGGGCAATAATATGTCCTCCTCCCTTTCCCAGGATGGATATCACTTCCCGCGCCAGGTTTTTGACTTCCGGAACGCTTAAAAAGGGTAATGTCTGCGTATCGATCCCTCCCCAAAGCACCAGGTCGCGGCCGAATTCCTTTTTTACCGTTCGAAGATCGTTACATGGCTGCAGAGGCTCCCATCCGTTCAACCCGGCTTCGATTAAGCTGGGCAGATACTGCATGATATTTCCGCAGGAATGGATGATCATAAAATGCCCATACTTCTTATGCGCCGCAAAAAGGCGTTTGTACTGGGGCAGCAAAAGGCTTTCAAACATATCCGGAGAGAAAAACCCCGCGCATTGGGTACCCAGATCGTCCCCGATATGGCATACCCGAAAACCGTATTCCTCCTTTTTATGAGCAACAGCGATCCGGTAGTCCGCAATTTTAGTTAGCAAAGTCTCTATCGTTTCGGGGTCGTCGGCCATTTGCAGCATAAAATTTTCAAATCCAAGCGTCGCATACCCTCTCTCGTAAATACCGAAATATCCCGAAGGAATCACCATAAAATCGCCCTTTAACGCCTGGTCGCGTTCAAACCAGTCAAAATTGTGCTCAGAAAAAGGGTCGGGAGCGGTATATTTTTTTACCGCCTGCCGCAAGGGCATATCGATCACGTCCCAAAGGCGTTCGGGCAGAAATTTCCTTGCCCTTTTATTTTGTTCACTGTCCCCCGCCAAAGGCGCATAGCAGGTAAAAAAGCCGTCGCAATACATCCGGATGCCCATGCCCCAGTTGTCGTAGCAGATATTGTTGTCCCAGTCCACCTTGCAATATCCCTTTTCTTCCAGCATTTGTAGGGTCGGCACATCGTTCCGGTAAAACAGCGGGATATCGTCGCTCATAAACGTAAGGGCGATATGGTTCTGCAGGTACCCGTCCAGTTCTTCCGGGCCGGACAGTCCCAGCATTTGGCTGATCTGGGCATGGCGGGTCACATCCGAAAATGTGATCTGACTGGGCAGAAAATCAACATCTTTTTTTAAAAACAAATTCAAAACTCTCTCTTCATTATTCATAAAAACACCTCATTTAGTCTATCCGGCTATCTCAATCTTTCTTTCAGCCTCTGCGTATTTTTTCGCCAAAAATTCCCGGGCCGCCGCGATACAGGCAATTGAGGCCCTCTCATCCTCCGTCGCCCACATTTCGGCCATATAAAGGCCGCTAAAATTCAAACGGATCATCTGCTTAAAAAATCCGGAAAAATCTACGATACCGTCTCCATAGGGCACTTCCCGCATGATGCCGGGCAGCGTGTCTTTCAAATGAAAACCGACGATCCTTTTATTTTTTAAAGCCGTTTCATCCAAAAGGGTATGCCCCATCGCGAAATGGTTTCCGATATCCGGATAAATCTGCAAATAAGGCGATCCTAAGGATTCGGCGCATAAAGCGATCTTTTCTATGGAATCCAGAAAGGGCGTATCCACATTTTCGATCGCAAGCACCACCCCGTTTTTCGAAGCATACTCAACCGCCTTTTTCAGCGAATCATAAAAAAGCTGCCGGGTGGTTTGGTTGCTTTCATTATAGAATTCATCATAGCCTGCCACCTGAACGATCCGGATGCCGATATCAACCGAAAAATCGACGGCTTTTCCGATGAGTTCCAGCCCTTTTTCCCGCACCTCTTTGTTTTGTGCGCCGATCGGATAAAGCCTGTTAGCCGAAAGGCACATGGTCAGGATGGGCAAGCCGCTTAAATTGATCGCTCTTAAAAGCTCCAGTCTCTTTTCACTATTCCAGTCCAGGCGGGACATCCTCTCCTCGGTTTCGTCGATGCTGATTTCCAAAAAATCATACCCCTCGTCCCGCGCAGCCAGCAATCTGTCCGCAAACGGCAGTTTCGCGGGAAGCGATTTTTCGTAAACACCCAACCGGCATCCGTTAAAATCTTTCATAAATTCACTCCAAAATCATCGCTAAAAATACCAGGGCATGGTGCTTATTTCATGCCGTATCTTCCAAACTCACCTGCCGCCTCGTACAGGGCGGCGATCTTCTCGGGCGTTGTATCCGATTGAAAATTATGCGAAGGAGACAGAATATATCCCCCGCCCTCCATCAGGTTTTCCAGCCGCAGTTTCACTTCTTCCACGACGTCCCGAACGCTCCCCTTGGCGATGGGTCCCTGCGAATCGATTCCGCCGTGAAAGCACAGGCGTTCCCCGAACTCCTTTTTTATGCGCGCGGTATCCATCCCTTTGGCATTCGGCTGCAGGGGGTTCAGGATGTCCGCGCCCATCTCAATAAAATCCGGAATAAAGTCATACACCGCCCCGCAGGAATGGATGCAGATCTTTCCGCTCGGATTCTGTTTTAAAAATTCCTTCTTGGCAGTCTGCCATTCCGTCTGCAGGCGGGGTTTCACCACATCCCTGAATGTTGTAAGGGCGATCAGCGGCCCGTCCTGCGAACCAAGGTCCTCCCCCTGGAACCTGAAATATGTGAGATGTTTGCCCACGGCCTTCAATATCTGCTCGTTGCGGTGCAGATTGATTTCAAGAACCTTATCCATCACCGCGGCGGCTTTTTCCGGCTCGATCAGCAGGTCCACAAAAAAGTTTTCCATGCCCCTCAGGTAGTGGGAGCGTTCAAATACGTTCCCGCCGAACGTCATGGTCAGGGCAAAATCTGTTTCATTGTACAATTGCCTGACATACCGTTCAAAATTCTCCAGCCTGGGTTCATCCAAACCCGGCCAGTCATACCGTTCGATATCTTCAATCGATTCCGCCCCGGACAGCGGGTGGTCGACCATCTGGAATAAAAAACCCCCGTTCTCATCTTCCACCTTTATTTTTTTACATCCCCATTCGTCAATATATTCCCGGCAATTCATATCCCAAAATCCATCCGCCGTCCTCCCAAAGGGCAGATGCATAACGTCAATATCCAGTTTTTCCAGCACCTCGGGCTTTGGAAAAGCGTGCGCCCATTCATCCCACCACAATTCGTCGCTCATATGAAGATATTCAAGCAGATCCTGATATGGCTTCATCGTAATGGTCATATCCCGCGGAACGCGGTCGGGCTCCATATGATTCAAGGCTGTCTCAACTCTTTGTCTTCTGGTCAGTTTCATCCGTTATACCTCCGGTTTGCTTTTTGCTGTTATTTCTGCAGATTCGCGATCCTGTCGTACACTCCATTGTCGCTCAGCGCTTGGTAAATATCACAATATATGCCGAAAAGTTCCCGGTATTTCTCCGCATTTTCGGGGATGGGTTCGTATCTTTTATCAAATTTCACAAGATCATCCACCGCCTCCCGCACATTGGCGTATAGTCCGACTCCCACTGCGCCGGCCAAAGCGGCGCCCAGAACGGCGGCGTCTTTCACTTTCAGGGTCTCCGCGGGCACATCGTATACATCCGCCTGTATCTGGTTCCATATTTCGGATTTCGTAGGCCCGCCGATGATCCGCACCTTGTTGACCGCAACCCCGTTGTCTTTAAAATTTTCAATGATGTCCTTTTGTTCCAGAATGATTCCCTCCATGCAGGCGCGCGCCATATCCGCCCGGGTATGGGACAGGGTCAAGCCGAAGAACATGCCCCGCGCGTTCACGTTCCAGCGCGGGGAAGCCGCCCCCGCGAAAAAGGGCATGCATAGAAGCCCGTTTGATAAAACTGGTATGACTTTTATTTTTTCATTCAACGCCTCATATACGTCGCGTCCGTCCTTTTGGCACTTATAGTATTCCAGCGCCGCCACTTCATCCCTGAACCATCTGTAAACGCCAGCGGATCCGTTCTGCAGGCCCTCCAGCTGCCAGTTCCCATGCAGCGCATGATTGCATACGATGGCTTTCCCCTTGGGATCCCGGTATTTTTTATCCAGAAAAGCCACCGCCATCCCGCCGGTGCCCAGCGATACGGAAAGCATCCCGGGGTACACCACTCCCGCGCCCACCGTTGCGCTGCTCTGGTCTCCGATCCCCACGCAAACCGGCGTCCCCTCCAAAAAACCACTCTTTTCGGACGTTATTTTTGTGATCCGGCCCACCCGTGTGCCGGGCAGGCATACTTTGGCCATTTTATTTTTGTCGATATCAAACCGGCTCATGATTTCGTCCGAATACCTGAGCGCGTCCGTATCCCACAGCCCGGTCAGAGCAACGGCCGATTCGTCCGTGTAATAATCGTCCGCCCCCAGGGCTTTTAATATAACGTCCTGCAGCTGCACATGCTTATGGGTGCGCTCCCATATCTGCGGCAGCTTTGAACGCGCATACAATATTTTGGGCAGCAGCCAGGTCGGCGCGTTGGGCATGCCCGTGATCCTGTAGTATGTCTCGTCTCCGATTTTTTGGGCGATCTCACCCACCTCGTCCGTGGTGCGGTTATCCTGCCACGAGATCATCAGCATGGGGTCGTCGCTTTTGTCCACAAAAACGCAGCACCCTCTCTGGGTGGACGCGGCTATGGATAAGATATCGGCTGGGTCGATATTACCGTTTCGCAACGCCATCTTATTGGTCTCAAACATGGCGCCTATCAGTTCCCGCACATCCTGCTCCACCCAATTGGGTTTCGGATAACTGCAGCTATATTCCTTATACCCGCTCCCTACGATCTCACCCTTCAAATTAAAAATAAGGGTCTTCGTCCCAGTCGTGCCGACGTCGATGCCCACCAGATATTTTTCAGCCACAACTCGATCCTCCTCTAAGCATCACAATCAGATCCCTATGGTTTCTTTCCATATCTTCACCCATTCGACCGACCTTTGCGGCGTGCACAAACTGGAATACACATCCCGTAATATCACTTCCAGGCTGCAGTTTTTAGCCGCGTTCCAGGTCTGCCTGGCCTCCTTTTTCACGGCATCCCAATCGGGCTCAAAAGAACTGACATACGCCGGAACGGGTTTCCTGCTGTAAACGTAGTCTTTGCCTATCAGCTCGGCCGCGGCTTCAAAGTTGGACCACCCGGAAACCGAGAATATCCGTATGTTATGGATGGCTTTCACGATATGCTCAAACTTCTGGTCGATCCGCTCGCAGCAGCCGTAATAAGAAAGCCCGAACATATTTGCGAGATCGGCCATATAGGGCAGATAAAACTCATTGAACATCTGGGGGGAGATCGCTTCGGATTCCTGCGATTCCGACCACGTCCACAGGTCGCAGAGCCGCACGTCTTTTTCGCTGTCCGGCGCGGGCAGGTCGGATACGTACCCATAGCAGGATGGCCCGGCAAACTGATTGTCGGTATTGAAACATATCAGCTTCTCATCTTCCAGATATTCAAAAAATCTTTTCTTGTCGTCCACCAGAAAATCAAGCAGCAGCTTCAGTTCATCCGGATAATCATACGGCCAGAGCATCATGGCCTGCGACCAGCCGTTTATAGGGAACTTTTTTATAGGGGTCACATGGGACCCCTATAAAAAAGTTCCCTATAAACGGCTGGTTGCCCAGGCAGGGGTCGAAATTGTCAAAGTTGCCTATTTTAACGGGAAGGA